>JGI26080J50196_1000636_pt1 | contig 15983 bp, 13 predicted proteins | sample SaaInl0LU_22_DNA_FD_50196 | JGI IMG/M metagenome (IMG submission 50196)
CTTTGGCCAGATTTTAGAAAAAAGGATTTTTATGACGCCATCCTTTCTTATCAAAATCGAGAACGTCGCTTTGGAAAAACAAGCGAGCAAATGAAAAAATTAAAATGACAAAATTCAAAATAAGCGCCCTTTTTTTGGTGCTCTTTTCTTCAACAATTCTTTTTGCTCAAGAGAATGGAAGCGACAAGATCCTCTACGAAGAAAATAAGAAATATGAACTGGGAGGAATTACGGTCGTTGGCGTAGAACAATTTAGCGAACAATCTGTAAAACTGTATGCAGGATTGAAAACGGGGCAGCAATTAAAAATCCCAGGAGACAAACTTTCCAGCGCCATAAAGAAACTTTACAGCACCAAGCGTTTTAGTAAGGTGGATGTCTACATTTCCAAATTAGATGGAGAAATCATTTATCTCGAATTCAACGTAACAGAATTGCCTCAACTCAATGAAATTTCAATTTCTGGAGTGCGCAAATCAAAAGCGAAAACATTGCTTTCAGAAGCAGAGCTAAAATCGGGCGAAATGCTTACCGAAAATCTTTTGGTGACTACTAAAAATTATTTCACAAAAAAATACACAGACAAAGGCTACTTAAAAACCAAGGTTTCACTTGATACAAAAAAAGACACCTCCCAAACAAACGCAGTCAATATGCGTGTTTACATCGACAAAGGAGCTAAAATAAAAATAAAGAACATCCGATTTCATGGAAATCAAAAAGTATCGAGCAAAAAACTTCGCAGTTATCTCAAAAATACCAAACAAAAATTTTGGGGCCGTTTTTGGAAAAACTCCAAATACATTGAAGAGGAGTACAAAGAGGATCTTGACAACTTAATTGACAAGTACGGTGAACAAGGCTTTAGAGATGCACGCATTATTTCAGATACAATTACCTGGAACGATGATAACAAAACCATCGATCTTGACATTACTTTAGAAGAAGGGAAACGCTATTATTTTGGCGATATCAAATTCTTAGGAAATGTAAATTACAGTACCGATCAGTTGCAACGCTTTTTAAAAATTCAAAAAGGAAATGTCTACAATTCCAAAATCTTAAACGACCGCGTTTCAGGTGATGGATCGCCGGATTCAGATGACATTACTTCTTTGTATCAAAACAGCGGCTATTTGTTTTCACAAGTAAGCGCTGTTGAAACAAAAGTAGACAACGATTCCATTACTGTTGAAATCCGTATTCTAGAAGACGATCCGGCCACCATTAAAAAAGTTTCGGTAAGCGGAAATGAGGTCACAAACGACCACGTAGTGTATCGCGAATTAAGAACCCGTCCAGGTCAATTGTACAGCAAAGAAAACATCATTCGTTCCATTCGTGAAATTTCACAATTGGGCTATTTTGACCCGGAAAACGTAACGCCTGACTTGACTCCCAATTACACGGACAAAACGGTAGACATTGAATATTCTGTGGTAAAGAAAGGATCTAGTCAAATTGAATTGCAAGGAGGTTATGGTGGCGGCGCCTTTATTGGTACATTGGGCTTGTCTTTCAACAATTTTTCTATTCGTAATTTATTGAAAAAAGAAGAATACAAACCGCTTCCCATGGGAGATGGCCAATCCTTGTCTTTGCGCTTGCAATCAAGTCGGTATTTTAGCACTTACAGTTTCTCTCTTACAGAGCCTTGGTTAGGAGGTAAGAAGCCGAAATCACTATCTATCTCGATATACAATTCAAGACAATACCAAGTCAACTATCAAAGTTTTACAGTAGACAAAAGCAAACGCTTGAACATTTTAGGGGCCACGATAGGATTGGGACAAAGACTCCAATGGCCAGACGATTATTTTACATTGAACCAAGCTATTACCTACCGCCAATACAAAACCAATGATTATTTATTAGGGGGTGCTCTGGCTTTTGAAAATGGTACTGGAACTTCGAACAATCTATCTTACAGCATCTCCTTAGGTAGAAATTCATCCGGGCCAAGTAGGATTTTCCCAACAATGGGATCTGAATTTAGTTTTGGTGCCAAATTCACACTTCCACATTCTTTACTAACGGGTAAAGACTATAGCAACATTGAGGACTTGGATGAATTTAAAACAGCCCCAGACACGAATGGAAATGGCGTATTAGACGACGGAGACCTTGGTGTTGATTCTGAAGGAAATGACATTCGTGTGAGCAATACCGGAAAGATAAACCAAGAAAAATTCGAATGGCTGGAATACTACAAACTTACATACAAAGCCAAATGGTACACTTCATTGATCGGCAAACTCGTGTTGATGACCAACACTGAATTGGGGTATCTGGGAGCCTACAATTCGGATTTAAAAGACATTCCTTTTGAACGTTATTTCGTAGGAGGTGATGGGCTTCAACAAGGACAATTTGACGGGCGAGAAGTAGTAGGATTGAGAGGCTATGAAAACTCAAGTCTCTCTGGAAACATTGGAGGGAAAGTTTACAACAAATTCACTTTGGAATTGCGCTACCCTATCACACTCAAGCCGAGTGCATCCATTTATGCTCTTGGTTTCGCTGAAGCAGGAAATTCTTATGAAGATTTCGAGGCATTCAACCCGTTCGATGTGAAAAAATCTGCAGGGATTGGTATCCGAATCTTTATGCCTGCATTTGGACTCCTTGGTATTGATTTTGCACATGGTTTTGATGCCACACCTTTTAGCACCGAAAAATCTGGTTGGCAAACGCATTTTATTATTGGACAACAATTCTAAATTATTATATTTGTTTCCAATCGCTACAGGTGTTTTTTTTAATAAAAACGAGATGAAGAAAATAGTATACATCCTAACATTATTGACTGCTGGTTTCCTGTGTGCTCAAAAACCACAGACAATCGCTTATATAGATATGGAGTATATTTTAGAAAGCATCCCTGCTTATAAAAAAGCACAAAAAAAATTAGACAACAAAGTCGCAACCTGGAGAAAAGAAATTGACGAAGAAACCTCGCTTATTGAAGAAATGAAAGCAGCGCTACGTAATGAAAAAATACTGCTTACGGAAGACATTATATCGGAACGAAACGAAAACATCCAACTAAAAGAAATAGCGCTTCATAAAAAGAAGGCTACCTATTTCGGAGAAGAAGGCAGCTTGTTTCTTTTGAGGCAACAGTTGGTAAAACCGATACAAAATGATGTGTACAATGCCATACAGCGCATCGTAAAAAGAAAAAAATACGATTTTGTCGTTGACCGTTCGAGCGATCTTGTTTTATTGCATGCGAATCCAAAGTACGACATCAGTAAAATCGTGATTGCTTACATTACAAAATCTATCAAAGAGCAAGAGATAGAGGAACGCAAAGAGAAAAAAAGCAAGACCAAAGAGGCACTGCAAAAAAGAATTGAAGACCAACGAAGACGAAGTAAAGAAAACGAAAAAAAGATTATTCGCAGATAAACAATAATAACATAGAAACATTAACTTAAAAAGAACAACATGAAACAATTAAAAACTTTCCTAATAGCTGCTATTTTAACTCTAGGAGTTCAAAGCTTTGCACAAGCACAAACAGTGGCGCACATCGATTTTGAAGAATTGGTAGCAAGCATGCCTGAAACGGTAAAAATGCAATCTGATTTAGAAAAATTAGGAAAAACATACGGTGAAGAAATCACTACTGCCCAAAAAAACTTGAAAGCAAAAATTGACAAATACACAGCTGAAGAAGTTTCGCAAACACAAGCTCAAAATGAAGCTCGAATCAAAGAGGTTCAAACAGATCAGGCAAAAATTCAGCAATTGCAACAAGTAGCACAGCAAGAAATTCAGCAAAAGAGAAATGCTGCTTTGGAACCTATCATCGAAAAGGCACAGAACGCCATTGACGAGGTTGCGAAAACAAAAGGAATTTCTTACGTATTGGATGCAAAAGCATTGATCGTAAAAAAAGGAGAAGATCTATCTACCGCTGTAAAAGCAAAATTGGGAATCACTGCAAAGTAATCTCGATACAGCAAAAAATATAAAACTCGTTATCTCCGTCAGGATAACGAGTTTTTTTTATTTTTACATTTATGACAAAGCACAGCATTGGAATTTTTGATTCCGGAATCGGAGGACTTTCTATTTGGAAAGAAATCATACAACTCCTGCCCTATCAGGACACGATATACTTAGCGGACAGCAAAAACGCTCCCTACGGTCAAAAATCAAAAAAAGAAATCATCACGCTTTGCAAAAAAAACACAGAATACTTGATCGAAAAAGGGTGTACTATCATTGTAGTTGCTTGCAACACAGCAACTACAAATGCAATTCAAGTATTACGAGACAGCTATGACATTTCATTTATAGGAATTGAACCTGCTATCAAACCTGCTGCTTTTCGGACCACAACCAAAACCGTTGGCATCTTGGCAACCAAAGGAACCTTGAATAGTAAATTGTTTGCGGAAACCTCAAAAAAATACATGGATGGGATTCATGTTGTCGAGCAAATAGGGGAAGGATTGGTTCCGTTAATCGAAGAAGGCAAGACAAGCAGTGATGAAACCATGAAACTCTTGAAAAAATACATACGCCCCATGCTCTTGCAAAACATGGATTGTCTTGTTTTGGGCTGTACTCACTATCCTTTTCTCATACCACAAATACAAAAAATTACGGGAGACTCTGTACAAATCATCGATTCTGGATTGGCTGTTGCCAAACAGACGAAAGCTGTCTTAAAACAACAAGGTTTTATCAACAATGAGGTCACTGCGCTGCATTTGATTTATAGCAACGGAAATCTCAACCCTTTGAAACCATTGGTAAACAGTATTGCAAATACCCAAATCATACCAATTGATTTCTAATCTGAAAGGCCTGAATTGCCCTGCCCTACAAAAGTATTGGTGTTTTTGCAGCACATAAAAAAAACGGAAACCTTGCGTGTTCTTTCTATAGACAAGTGCATAAAGCATTCACAGGGTTTCCGTTTTTTATGGCTCTGAAAAAGACTAACCGTTCATCGAGATCAAAAATTCTTGATTGTTTTTAGAATATTTCACCTTATCATTGATAAACTCCATGGCTTCAATTGGGTTCATATCTGCCAAATACTTGCGAAGTACCCACATGCGCTGTACGGATTTTGGATCGAGTAACAAGTCGTCTCGTCTGGTACTTGATTTTATCAAATCAATCGCCGGATAAATCCTTCTATTGGCAATATTTCTGTCCAATTGCAATTCCATGTTTCCTGTTCCTTTGAATTCTTCAAAAATCACTTCATCCATTTTGGAACCTGTTTCTGTCAAAGCAGTTGCGATGATGGATAAGGACCCTCCTTTTTCAATATTTCGAGCCGCTCCGAAGAATCGTTTTGGTTTGTGCAATGCATTTGCATCAATCCCTCCTGATAAAATTTTTCCAGATGCTGGAGCAACCGTATTGTAAGCTCTTGCAAGACGCGTTATAGAATCCAACAATATCACGACATCATGACCACATTCTACCAAACGTTTGGCTTTCTCCAAAACAATGTTTGCGACGCGTACATGCTTGTCTGCCGGCTCATCAAACGTTGAAGCAACTACTTCTCCTTTTACGCTGCGTTGCATATCGGTTACCTCTTCCGGCCTTTCATCAATCAGCAATACGATTTGATACACTTCTGGGTGGTTTTCAGCAATTGAATTTGCGATGTCTTTCAACAACATCGTTTTTCCCGTTTTTGGTTGTGCCACGATCATCCCTCTTTGTCCTTTTCCAATCGGAGCAAACAAATCCATAATTCGAGTAGACAGCGTATTTCTTCGGTCTACTAAATTGAATTTTTCTTCAGGAAACAAAGGAGTCAAATGTTCGAAGGAAACGCGGTCTCTTACGACATTTGGTTTCAATCCATTGATCCTTGACACACGTATCAAAGGAAAATATTTCTCTCCCTCTTTAGGAGGTCTTACATTTCCTAGAACGGTATCTCCTGTTTTCAATCCAAATAACTTGATTTGCGACTGTGAAACATAAATATCATCGGGTGAGGACAAATAGTTGTAATCTGATGACCTTAAAAACCCATAACCATCGGGCATCATTTCTAAAACCCCTTCGCTCTCAATAATGCCATCAAACTCATAATCAGGATCGCGGTACTTATTGTTACTACGGTTGTGATTTTTATCCTTTGAATGATTCTTCTGAGCGTTGTTTTTATGGCTCGGATGATTTGGATTGTTGGTATTCGCTCTTTGGTTGTGTTGTTGGTTTCGATTTTGCGGTTTTTGTTGCGCATCGTTTTTAACCGTTTTCTCTTCTTTATGCTGTCCTTTCGAAGGTTGGTTTTCCTTCTGATTTTTTTTGACAGTATCGGTCTTTTTTGCTTCTGCAACAACGCCATCAGACGGGTTCTGTACCGCCTTTTCTTTTGGGGTACTTACCCTTTTCCTTTTCGACTTGGGCTCTTCCGATTTCCGGGTAGCTTCGTCTGCTTTTTGTTGTTCTGCATAGGTGGCAGCTTGCGCATCCAAAATTTGATAAACAAGTTCTAATTTTTTAAGCTGGCTTGTTTTTTTGAGGCCAATTTCTTTGGCAATCGCTTGTAACTCAACAAGTGTTTTTTCTTTGAGTTGTGAAATTTCAAACATCAGTTGTATAATTAAATTGTATTTCTACTTTGTATTGAGAAATGATAAGAATGGATTGTATGAATTGTTGAATGTTTTCTGACGAGAAAACATGTGTTGTAGTATTGATAATGACAAATATATGCTTTATTTTTTAAAACTATTCATTTTGTTTCTGAAAATAAAAACATACTTTTGTCCTGCTTATAGCATCCTATAAATTTGCAAATGTTACAACGAATTCAAACCCTTTATCTTATTGCTGCTGCACTGCTTTCAGGTGCACTGGTGTTTCTTTGTAGTTTTTGGACTCTTGATGAGACAAGAACAATTGGAATTCTAGAGACTTTGGTGGACGATCGTTTTCTAATAAAATCAATAGCAATTTCTTTCGGTGCTTCTTGTTTGCTTTCTGTAATTTCAGTATTTCTGTTTAACAATAGAGAGCGACAATTTGTTTTGGGAAGAGTAAATATTATTGTCAACTTCTATTTATTAGGCGTATTGCTAATTCAATCTCTAAATTTATCTGGAGAGATGCAAATCTCTGAGAAAGGTATTGGGATTTTCTTACCTATTTGTGTCATTGTGTTGCTTGTCATGGCAAACAAAGCCATCAAAAAGGATGAAGATCTTGTAAAATCTGTAGATCGATTGCGATAAACCTAACATCTTAGTTTATTTATGCGAATTAAATCCGGAAGAGTTTCTCTTTCGGATTTTTTTTTGAGCACCTGCGTACACATTTTATTTATACCCCTCGAAGATGGGGCAAAAACAAGTTGTTTTCGATTGCAACCGTGAAGAAATCTTGACATGGCATAGGTCTGTTACAAAAATGAAAAACGCCAAGACGTTTGTTGGAAACGTTACGTGCGAATGCAATAGCATATTTCAAACAGATACGACACCCTTGAAAACAAAAAAAAGCGATTGAATCAATCGCTTTTTTTTAATTTCTTAGACTCTTGCACTAATACATCAATGCTCTTTGATCCTCCACAGTTGCTGCTTCTTCAAGCGCTTTGTATATCTGAGCATCCACGGCGTTCTGATTCGCGTTTGACAAACTATTTTTAACACCTTCATAACTTGCTAGAACTGCTGGTTCTTCTTTCGAATCTACCACAAAGGCGAACACACCTTTTTTGCCTACTATGCCTCTTTGAAGCGTACCCGTTGGCGCTACATACATCGCACCTACTACACCTGGCTCTGTTCCCACACCTGAAATGGTTGGAGCTCCTAGGGTTGTATTAGAAAACGATTGCACATTTACATCGTTTGCTTTTGCAATAGATGCCAAGTCATCTCCTGCCATTTTTTTCAACAAAAGAGCAGCCTTCTTTTCGTTCAGTAAAATTGATTTCACTTTGTTGGACGCTTTTACCGTTGACATCAAACCTTCCTCAGTTTTGTTTGTCAGGACAACGACTGCATAACCTTTCTCTAAATCAAATCGTTTCACATCGTTCACACTTCTATCTGCATCAAATGCCCAACGAACAATGCTTCTGTTTTTTCCTAGACCGGCAATGTTTTCATCTAACTCAGACAAACCAAACAAAGGGCGTACATTGTAGTTGTTTTCCTTTTTCAATTCGGCCAAGCTTTGACCTGAGGACAAGTTGTAAGACAAGGTTTCTGCATTCTCAAAGATCTCGTTCTCAGTGGCCTCAGAAGCGTCAATTTTCCTTGCGATTGTCGTCAATTGAACTGCTTTTTGGATGTTCTTTTGATTGTCAATTTTAACCACGTGGTATCCAAAAATTGTTTTCACAACGCCAATCGATCCTCTTTTGTTTAGAAATGCGTAATCTCTGAATTCAGGTACCATTCGTGTGTATGTAAACCAGTCCAATTTTCCTCCTTTACTGGCATTGGACTTATCTGAAGAGAAATTTTTCGCCAAAGATGAAAATTTAGAACGTCTTTTCTTTACCACATTCAAAATGCTATCTGCCAATTTTTTTGCTTCCTCTTCTGTTCGGGTCACAGAAGCATCCGCAGCTCTTGATCCCGTATAAGCAATCAAAATATGACTGGCTTTTACAGAATCTGGCATTTTGATGATGTCTTCAATCTTCGAAATCCTCAAGTGGTTTTGAAATTTATAAGGACCCACTACTGCTCCTTTTTTTGAAGAAAAAATAGCATCTGCAACCGACGTTGGCAAATTATTTTTGTGAGCATATTTCGAATCTACTGGAATGTCTGTTCCATTTTCAGAAGCGTATTGTACACTGTTCTCAGCAGCCTTGAAAGACTCTATTTCGAATTTCAATTCGTTTTTCAATTCTTCTTCGTCTTCTGGAGATGCAACAATGTCGAACTTCACAAATTTGATATCTCTGCTTTCATTTACTTTGAATTCACTCGCATGTGCATTTACATAGGATTCGATCTCTGATGATGCTACATTGATTTCTTTGGAATCCAAGGTCTCGAATGGCAAATAAACCAACGACCCATTTATTTTCGTTTGGCTCTCTTTGTAATTTCTTTCTCCTTCTTTGTAAGAGGCTCCAACACCCAATTTCACCAATTGACTGTAAGCTTGTTTTTCCAAACTTGTCTTGATGTTTTTTTCATTCGCCAACCAATTCGCCCAAGCACCGTTGGACGCTTCTTTTGAGCTTTCTTTCAGGTTGGAGAGGTATTCTTTGAACTTGTCTTCGTCAAACGAACCTATTTCATTTTTAAAAATGGCTGCATTTTGAATATTTGGATTGTTTACAATAGCATCCCAAACATCTTTTTCACCCACTACAATTCCAGCTTTTGACAACTGATCTTTGTATATCCGCTCACTCAATATGTCATTCCAAACAGCATTTACGGCCTGCATTTCAGAGCTCCCAGATCCTGCATTGGATTTGTAAGCTTCTACCCTCGCGGCAAAGTCTGTTCTGCTTATGGATTCACCATTTACTTCTCCTAAGGCATTCACTTTACTCGAATTGAAGAAATCTAAAATATCTTTGGGACTCGCAACAAAAGCAAATAGCGCCAAACCAATGATTACAATTAAAAACATTGAACGCTCTCTAATTTCCGATAATATTGCCATTTTTTGTGTATTATTTTAATTGATAGTGTGCGAAAATACAATTTACTCTTTAATAATGAAAGTGAATCCTTTAAATAATTCGATGAAAAATCAATTCCTAAAAGCGGCAGGTTTCCCCCCATTTAAAGCTCCTTTCACAAAGTAAATTGACACAAAAAAAAACTATAAAAACTATTCAAACCTTAAATTACAAGTCATCTGTGACTTTGAGAGCTACTTCTTGAATTCTTGAGGAAGAAACTTTTGTAACTTTAATTTGAAAATGATCTATCTGCAAAACACTTCCTTGCTCTGGGATGTTTTCTGTAAAATTTAAAATGAATCCCCCTAAGGTTTCATAGCCTTCGTGTTTCGGGAAATTCAAGTCGTAAGTTTCATTCAAATAATCAATTTCCAAACGGGAAGAAAAGTGGTACTCCGTGTCATTTATTTTTTGATCAATCAATTCGATAGAGTCGTGCTCGTCTTCAATTTCGCCAAACAATTCTTCAATAATATCTTCTACAGTAAGCACACCAGATGTTCCTCCATATTCATCGAGCACAACAGCAATGCTCTTTCTTTTTTTTGTAAGAGCTTTCAATACATCACTGATATTGTTTGACTCTGGAACATTCTCTACAGGCATCAGCACAGACTTTATGCTTTTCGGTTTTTGAAACAAATCAAAGGCATGCACATAACCGATAATGTCATCCAAAGAGGTTTTGTAAACAATAATCTTTGACAGGCCGGTCTTGGTAAACAGTGCTTTTAAATTTGAAATCGATTCATGTATTTCTACGGCGATAATTTCTGTTCGAGGCACCATGATCTCTCTTGCCTTGACTTTATGAAAATCCAAAGCATTTTGAAATATTTGAATTTCACTATCCACAACAGAGGTTTCATCTCTTGTATCGAGCTGTTCTGTAATATAATCCCCGAGTTCTTCTTTGCTAAATTCTGTTTGCGACTCTTGCTCTTTATCGTTGAAAAAGACCTTTAAAAAAAAATCCGAAATCATCGTAATAAACTCGGAGACGTAGTAAAAAAGGATGTAAAAAAAATACGCAGGCAACGCGAAAATTTTCAAAGTTTCATTCGCGTAAATTCTGAAAATTGTTTTGGGTAAAAATTCAGCAGTCACCAAAATAAGCAAGGTAGAAATCGCGGTTTGAAATAGCAAAATACTCAAATCATTAAAGAATTGTGCTCCGATAAATGGTACAAAAACATCGACTAGCAATTTGCCCATATAATAACTGTAAACCACCAAAGAAATGTTGTTTCCGACCAACATGGTTGTAATGAACCGGGATGATTTTTTTGTGAGCTGATCCAAAACATAGGACACCAAGCCTTCTCCCTTCTTTTCTAGTTCGATATGCAGTTTGTTGGAAGAAACGAATGCTATTTCCAACCCCGAAAAAAAGGCGGACAACAGAATAGATCCTATGATGATTACAATTTCTAAGCCCATAAAGTAGCTGTTTTAAAAAATAAATCAGAAAGCTCCGCAATCCTAATTTCCCAATTCATCAGACAAAAACATTTTTGTGAGTGTTTTACTCTCTTCGTTTTCGAAACCTCCTTTTGAAAAAAAACATGAAAACTGCCAATACGCCAAAACCTATGGTCATGTAGGCTTTTTCATCGTTTTCTGATAATTTTAAAATTCCCTCTCCGAGAAATACTATTCCTATAATCAAATAGGCTATCTCAAAATATTTGCTAAATGTATGCATTATTCTTCTCTTAAAAACAGGTCACCTGTCATGTTTTTCAGGACCCAATTGTGTAAATTATTTTTGGACTCAAATCCCGTCCCATAAATCGTATCGTTCTCTAAAGTAAGTCTAAATTTTTTCTCTGTAAAAAAATAATTTGTTTTTTGATCCCAATACAATTGACTTGTTTCCAGTTTCGTCTTTTCTCCATGATTGTAAACAACCACATCTCCAACAATCTCAGAAACCGATGTTTTGGCAAAGGAACGCGCATAATTCCCTTTGATTGTTGTAGAATCTAAGCCTTTCTTATCTATGGTTACGATTTCAAGCCCTTTTGGATATTCAGAATAGGGGTGGTTTTTTCTGTTCGAAAAATCATAAAGCAAAGGGGTTCGCAAACGTGAAACCACACGCCCAGAGTCTTTGTAGACATAGTTTACATTCTCGGACTCGCCAATGGGCAAGTTTTTGTCAGACAAAAAATCATTGACTTCTTTTACGCTGTTGACACAAGAAAAAAACATTGCGGCTCCTGTAAGAACGACAATGTTTTTCCAATGATGTTTTCTATTTTTAAGCATCCCTAAAATTAAGGAATTTTCACGGTTTCCCCAATCCAACATCCAATTTCAAATGGCGAACCTGAAGCGACTCCTTCGGTAAAAATCAGTTTTTTTGAAGGAACCGAAGACTTGTAACTCTTTACATATTTTTTCGCGGTTCTTGCATTGGCAGGGTCTACTTTCTGGGCAATTTGAGCCTTTTCCAACGCAGCTACGTATACCATTTTCTTTTCAAATTCAGACTTTCCACAGCTATTAGCACTGGAAGCATACAAGCTTGCAATCAACAAATAAGCTTTCCCCATACTTCTTTTGTTTTCGATGGCCTTGTACGCATAAGATCTTGCTTCAGACTTGCGTCCTTTCTTTTTCATAATTTGCGCAATTTTGTACAAATAACCGGCACGTTTGTTTGGGTCTTCTTCTTGCACAACTGCCTTTTCAAAATATCCTTTGGCTTTGTCAAAATCATTGTGCTTCAACAATATTCCTGCATAAAATACAGAGGCTTCGGGAGAAGGTTCTGCTGCTACATAAGCTTCTACCAAAGTATCGTACAAAGGATCTTCAGTACATTCTTTTTTGTACATTCTTGAAACAGCACTTTTCAACCAAGCTCCGTTCTCTTTGTTCTCTTCAAAATCTCTCGCATACATAGGAATCAATCGTTCACATGTCGACAAGTCTACAATGATTTTGTCCAAACCACCTTCTACTGTACCAATGCCTCTCGAATTGTTTGTATATGCTTTTTGCAGTTTCTTTTCTCGTTTGCTCAATACATTTCCTGCTTCTTCTTTTGCTGAGTAGCCGTCTAATTTTTTTGCATAATAGTTCAGCTTGTTTTCAACAGCTGTCAACAACACGTCATACGTATCAAAAATCAACTGAACGTTTTCGTCTTTATTTTTTTCGGTGATAAATTCAAAATATCTATAAATTGATTTCACCCCCATTTTTGACGGATCTGCCTGATAAGACTTCTCTAATTTCTCAAAAACAGCGTCATCAGAGGCTTTGTTTTGACTCAAGAAATCGGCATAATCACTGTACACTTTTGCAAGGTTTTTTGGATAGTGTTGTATTCTTTGATCAAAAACTCTTTTCACCAAGTCCATGGCAGCTGCCTTGTCTGCCTCTGCAGCATTCGCCAATCGGTGCTTTGCAATANCAATCCCAAGTTTGTAAATGTTTACCGATAATTTTGGACTGTTGTCCAAACACCACAACCAATTTTCGTAAGCCGCATCGTATTTTTTTGCTTTGTAATCGCCTTTAAAAAGATTGTATTTGATCATTGCTTCTTGGGCATTTCCTTCCTGTGCAGAAGCAAATTGCACAGCAGTAAATACAGCGATAAGTAGTAATAATTTCTTCATTTTTGTTATTTGTTAATTAATCTATTTTTCGTTTTTTGAACCATCGGTCTCCCAAAGAGAAACTCATCTTTAGGTTGACATATTTTTCTTCAATCAAAGAAGAAGTCACTTCTCCTTTTTTACCATACTCAATCCCAACATTAAAATTTGACAAACCTCTGCCCATTGGCAAACCTACACCAAAAGACATGCCAAAATCCTTGATTTGTGTTCCTTCTATTTGCATCCCTAGATCTTCGTACTTTATTCCGGCCATATAGGTTACACGGCTAAAATAACTTGTCAACGAATTGTATTTTGGAATGTAGTAACCTCCTAAAGAGAGTCTTTTCGAACTGTTGTAATTGACTTTCCTTAAATTATTTTGCAGGGCATCTCCAGAAAAACGCAACGCCTCTTGGAAACTGTATTCCAAACTTGCATTCCATTTTTGCAAGGCCCCATAGCCAATAGAGAAAGTTGTATTCACGGGAGTTTTCATTTTTGCTGATGCAGATTCTTCCTCTAATGTCCTGACAGTACTTTCAGAAAACTCAGAGAAAAAACCATTGTACAATTGAGATGTGGTGGAAACATGAATGTCTTTTCTTTTTTGTAGCACGAACCCTGCTCCTAAAGTATATTTTTTGGAAAACACTTGTTGGTAACTAAAGCCTAGTTTTGTATCGAAACCTCTCAAAACGTTTTCTGTTCTCAATCGTATGTCGTATTGCAAATCTTCTTGCTGCTGGGTAATGGTGTTGTCAATTGTCCCAAACACGTAGGCTCCTTCAAGGCCTAATGAGAATCCTTTGAACAAACGGTAACCTACCCCTAGAAACAAACTGTTGGTTCCTCCTTTTCCTTCATAGGTGTACAACCCTTGTTCTGAAGACAACTCACCCTCTTTTAGCGTGTACCCCACACCTGTTCGTGTGCGCAAACCACCGGATACTCCAATGCGATTGCCAATAGGAAAACCGAGTGCCACGTAGGAAAGGGAAAATACGGAAGAATTTTGATTGGAAGTCTCGTCCGAGAGAGAAGTTTGGGAATTCAAAGCACCGATTGCGTAGGTTGTAAATCTCAGACTTGACAAACCCGCTGGGTTTGAAAAATTCAATCGTACAGGATCTGAAAAAGAAACACCCACACTGCCCATCAAAGATTCTTCCACTGTTTTACTCGGAAATGCATTTCCTATCCCAAAAAAGGAGTAGGGAGAGGCTTGTTGTTTCTGTGCCAGCATGTTTAACGAAAAAAACAATGCAAAAAACAGGGTTGTTCTATAAATCATTGGTGTGTGTTATGGATCAAAATAGCTTGCAAACCTTCTGCAAGAAAATTTGGTTGCGCAAATATGCTATTTTTTAATCTTTTAGACAAGTATTCTGCATCTCCTCCTGTTAAAACTATTGTTAAATCATCAAATTGTTTTTTGTAAGCTGCCAACATTCCTTCTATTTCATATAAAAACCCTTTTTTTACACCTACTTGGATGCTCGACTCGGTATCATCTCCGACCGTCATTTCCTTGCTAGAGATCTCGACTTCAGGTAAATTTTCTGTAAAAACATGCAAGGCCTTGAGACGCATTTTCAAGCCCAAAGAAATGGCTCCTCCAAAATAAATGCCTTTTTCACTAAGAATGTCGTAGGTCACGCAAGTACCCGCATCTACAACCAGCACATTTTTATTCGGAAACTGTACCGCCGCGGCACTCACCAATGCCAACCGATCTACACCCAATGTTTCGGGAGTGCGGTAATGATTTTTAAAAGGGACTTTTGTTTCACTGGATAAAACTAAAAGATTTGAGAACCCTTCCAATTCCTTTTGAATTTTTGCAAGCATTCCCCCTACACAAGAAACAATGGTATTTTCAAAAACATAGTTTTTAAAAAGATTTTTCATGGTTTGGTGTATCTGATTTTCATCGCAAATAAGGTGTTCAAGAACCTTATCTGCTTTGAAAACAAATAGTTTCACTCGGGTGTTTCCTGCGTCAATTATTAAATTTGCCATGGTCTTTTATCAGCCCCTAAAGATACAAATACATTTTTTTAAAAATTGTTTGCAATTATCTAAAAAATACTGCTATATTTGCAACCGCTTTGGCAAGGGAGTTCCTCCCAAGCGTTAGCAACAATGGTACCTTAGCTCAGTTGGTAGAGCAACGGACTGAAAATCCGTGTGTCCCTGGTTCGATTCCTGGAGGTACCACATTTTAACCCTTTAACTCACTGAGTTAGAGGGTTTTATTTTTTAATACATCTCCTTGTGTAAAGTTTTGTGTAAAGTTATACGGTTCTTTTTTGTATCTTTGGTACTCATTGTGTAAAGTATGACAATAAATCTTGTACCATTATTTAGAAAGAAAAAGGAACTTTATCTACCTGAAGATGAGGTTACTATTCTTGTAAGATTATTTGTAGATAACAAAATACTTAATTTGTCATCTGGAATAAAAGTTCGGTATGAGAATTGGAATCCCAATTGGAAGAATACGAGGAAAAAGAATCCAATTAAAGATAAAGAACCTAATCACATTGAAAAGAACTTACTTCTAAAAACTAAAGAAAAGGAAATTAAGGATATTGTTTTTGAGATTGAAAGAAGTGGAGGGATTCCAACAGTTGATTTAATAAAGACTCACCTTCGAACTGATAAAATTCAAAAGAAAAAAAAATCACTTTCTGATGTTCATTTTATAATTC
>JGI26080J50196_1000640_pt1 | contig 15900 bp, 19 predicted proteins | sample SaaInl0LU_22_DNA_FD_50196 | JGI IMG/M metagenome (IMG submission 50196)
AATGTAATGAATTTTGGTCCTCCAACCTTTGATAATGCTAAGTTTACAGTTTCTAATAAAAATGTATCTTTAGATATCAAATTTTAAAAAGATAATTTTATATAAATGAGTTCTAGCAAAAANATATCTAAAAAAGACATCAAAGAAGGTGTTGTTGTAAGTTTTAAAATAACTTTAATATTNACCATCTTATTTGTCATCATAAATCAAAATTTTACAATAAGATCTATTGGATATACTTTTTTAATATCTGCAATGTATTCTTTTGGTTTAGGTTTTGCTCAAGGAGTCATTAACGATTTGCTAAGTAAAAAATGGGATTGGATTAATCATACCAACTTAAGAGTTTGGGCAGGTATAATTGCAACTGTATTTTATACAGTACCTATAGTGTTAGCCATAAATTATTTCACTTACATTGTAATTTCTGATAATGATCCAGCAACTTTTTTTAAGGGTAATTTTATTTGGTATCACTTATTCTACATAATACTTTCTTTTGGAGTTTCTGCTTTCTTACATGCTAGAAGTTTTATGATNGAATGGAANAAATCAGTAAAAAAAGAAAGTACAAAACAAGAATTTGTTGCTAAAACAGAAACAGCAAAGTTTGAATCTTTAAAAAATCAAATAGANCCTCATTTTTTGTTTAACAGTTTAAATGTATTAACTAGTTTAATAGGAGAAAATCCTAATCAAGCAGAAAAATTTACAACAAAATTATCTAAAGTTTATAGATATGTTTTAGAACAACGTAATAAAGATTTAGTACCCATAATAGAAGAACTGAATTTTGCAAGAACCTACATGCAACTTTTAAGAATGCGATTTGAAGATGCTGTAGAATTTAATATACCAGAAACTGTAAGTAATTCAGAACTAAAAATTGTACCACTTTCTTTACAATTATTATTAGAAAATGCAGTAAAGCATAATGTAGTATCAACCTCTAAACCATTAGTAATTAATATTTACGAAGCAGATAATTATTTAATTATTGAAAATAATATCAATCCGAAAGAAGCTATAGGTAAAAGCACCAAAGTTGGTTTACAAAACATAGCAGATAGATATGGATTAATTACTAATAGAGGTGTAAAAATAGAAAATAACAACAAAACATTTAAAGTGAGTTTACCTCTCTTATATAAAATAACAGACATCATGTATCAAGATAATTTAGAAAACAGCAAGTATGTAAAAGCTGTTGAAAGAGTAGAAAAATTAAAGGAGTTTTATCAAAATTTAGCATCATATTGTATTATAATTCCATTTTTAATTTTTATTAATTTAAGATTTTCACCACAATTTTATTGGTTTTGGTTTCCAGCTTTTGGTTGGGGAATTGGTTTATTTTTCCACTTCTTAGAAGTAAATAATTACAACATATTCTTAGGAAGAAATTGGGAAGAACGTAAAATTAATGAGTTGATGGATAAAGAAAACAGACAAAAAAGACTAAGATAATGAGAACTGATCATCAAGAACAAAAGTACATTAGAGTTCGTAAAAAAATAGAAAAGATAAGTAAGTTCTATAAACACTTATCTGTGTATTTAGCTGTAAACACTTTCTTATCAGCAATTTTTATTATTGGAGATATAGAAGCTGGAGATACTTTTAATGAAGCATTTTTTAATTTAGGTAATTATAAAATTTGGTTTTGGTGGGGTATAGGTATAGTTTTTCAAGCAATTGGAACATTTGGCTTACCAATGATTTTTAGCAAAGATTGGGAAGATAGAAAGCTGCAAGAGTATCTTAAAGAAGAAGAAAAAACAAGATTTTAAAATGGAAGCAAATTATAAAGAAGAACAAAAATATTTTAAAGCAAAAAAACGTGTAAACGATATAAAAGGTTTTTATGTTCACTTATTTATTTATCTAATTACAATACCAATAATTATTACTGTAAACTTAATGTTTGTGCCAAGTTTTCATTGGTTTTGGTTTTCTGTTTTAGGTTGGGGTATGGGACTATTTTTTCACTGGCTTGGTGTTTTTGGTTTTCAAAAATTAGGCCTAGGAAAAGATTGGGAAGAAAAGAAAATTAAAGAATTTATGAACGAGAAGTATTAAGACTATGGAAACAAAATATTTAAAACATCATATAAATTTAATAGTTGAACAGAGAATAAAAGACATTAAAGGTTTTTACACACATGTATTTTCAACTTTTTTAATATTACCTTTTTTAATTTTTATCAACTTAAAAACTGTTCCTCAATTTGAATGGTATTGGTATGCAATTGTGGCTTGGTGTTTAGGTTTAGTTATTCATTGGATTAACGTTTTTCCTTTTTCTAATTTAGAATTAAAAAAAACTTGGAAAGAGCGAAAAATCAAAGAGATTATTGGAGATGAAAGTTCAAATAATACTATAGAAGAAGATCAATACTTACAAGAAAAATATTACCTAAAAGCTAAAAAGCAAGCACAAGAAATTAAAGGATTTTACATTCATTTATTTGTATANATATTTTCTTTTCCTTTAATAGTGTATGTAAACTATACGTTTGTACCNAGTTTTCAATTTTTCTGGTTTGCTTTAGGAGGNATGTTAATTGCACTTTTTTTCCATTGGTTAGGNGTGTTTGGATTTGATTTACTTGGCTTAGGTGAAAAATGGGAACAGAAAAAAACACAAGAAATTATAAAAAAATATCAATAAAATGGGATCAGATTTTTTACAAGAACAAAACTACATTCGTGCTAAAAAGCGAGTAAAAGAAATAAAAGGATTTTACATTCACTTAATGGTTTATATCGTAATTAATATTATGATTAGTGGAGTAATAGTTTATGGTTTAATGCATAGTGGAGATACATTTGTTGAAGCTATTCAAAATTTTGGAACAATATCTACTTGGTTATTTTGGGGAATTGGTATGTTTTTCCATTGGTTAGGTGTCTTTGGATTTAAGTCTTTAGGACTAGGCAAAGATTGGGAAGAGAGAAAAATAAGAGAGATGATGGAAAAAGATGATGAACAAGTTAAAAAAATATCAAGAAAATACTAGGTAATGTTTTCTACAATTGGTTATCTGCATTTACTGTTTTCTGTTATTTCTATGATTACAGGTCTTATAGTAATTCTTAATACAAAAGGCACAAAATTTCATAAAAGAGTAGGTTATGTTTATGTTGTAAATATGTTATTATTAAATATATCTTCTTTTTTAATTTCAAATTTTAATGGTTTTAGTATCTTTCATTTCTTTGCTATTGTAAGTTTAATAACCATTTTAGCAGGAATGTACCCAGTATTAAAGAGAACAAAGAATTGGTTACAAAAGCATTATTATTTTATGGCTTGGTCTGTAGTTGGTTTATATTGTGCTTTTTGGTCAGAAGTAGGTACAAGATTTGTAAAAAACATGCAAGATTTTTGGTGGGCAGTAGCTATTGCTACTTTTTTAACTGCTTTTTTAGGGAATTATTTCATCAAAAAAAATGCAAAAAAATTAACAGAACAATAATATGAACGTTTTAATAATCGAAGACGAAAAACCTGCAGCTAGAAGATTAAATAGGATGTTAGCATCATTAAATATTGATGTTAGTGAAATGCTGCATTCTGTTGAAGAGAGTTTAAATTGGTTGCAAAACAATGAACATCCAGATTTAATTTTTTTAGATATTCAATTATCAGATGGTTTATCTTTTGAAATATTTGAAGAAATAGAGGTGAAATCTGCTATTATTTTTACAACTGCTTACGATGAATACGCTTTAAAAGCATTTAAATTAAATTCTATAGATTACTTATTAAAACCTATTGATGAAGATGAATTAGAGGCTGCTGTAAATCAATTTAAAAAACAACAACCAAAACAAGCTGAGGTTCAGGTTAATTTAGATGATATTAGAAAACTATTAATAAATCCTATAGATAGAAAGTTTAAAAAACGATTATCTATAAAAGTGGGTCAGCATATTAAAATAATTCCTGTAGATGATATAGAATGTTTTTACAGCGAAAATAAGGCAACTTATATACATACTTCAGAAAAACGTAACTATCTGCTAGATAATTCTTTAGAGAAATGGGAAGAGCAATTAAACCCTGAACAATTTTTTAGAGCAAATAGAACTTTTATAGTACATATAAATGCAATAAAAGATATTATTTCTTATACCAATTCAAGATTAAAATTAGTTTTAGAAACGTATAATGATCAAGAAATTATTGTAAGTAGAGAGCGTGTAAAAGATTTTAAAAACTGGATTGACTAAACAAATTGATTAAATAATTTTCAAAATCTTAAACTTTACTTATTTTTATCAAAAATAAATTTTTTGATGAATCAAAAACAACAAGAATTCTTTGATTACATAAACGAAGGCTATAAAACTAAAGGCGAATTTTTAACTTTAGGAGCTGCTATGTTAGGTGAAGAAACAATTACAGATGCTTTAGTAAAAGTACCTTTAAAAACTTTAAATAGACATGGTTTAATAGCTGGTGCAACTGGTACAGGAAAAACAAAAACTTTACAAGTACTTGCAGAAAATTTATCAGAAAATGGAATTCCTGTTTTATTGATGGATATTAAAGGAGATTTATCTGGCTTAGCAGAACCAAGTCCTGGTCATCCAAAAATAGACGAACGTCATACAAAAATTGGGTTTCCTTTCGAAGCTAAAAAATTTCCAATCGAAGTTTTAACCATTTCTGAACAAGATGGAACTAGAATGCGTGCAACCATTTCTGAATTTGGTCCTGTTTTATTATCAAGGATTTTAGATTTAACAGAAACACAAAGTGGTATTGTAGCTATTATTTTTAAGTATTGTGATGATAACAAGCTACCTTTGTTAGATATAAAAGATTTTAAAAAAGTTTTACAATTTGTAACTAATGAAGGTAAAGACGAAATTACTGCTGAATATGGTCGAATTTCATCATCTTCTACAGGTGCAATTTTGCGTAAAATTGTAGAAATCGAACAACAAGGTGGAGATTTATTTTTTGGTGAAAAATCTTTTGAAGTTGAAGATTTAACTAGAATAGATGAAAATGGTAGAGGAATAATTTCTGTTTTACGTTTAACAGATATTCAAGATAAACCTAAACTGTTTTCAACCTTTATGCTACAATTATTAGCAGAGGTTTACGAAACTTTTCCTGAACAAGGAGATTCTGGAAGACCAGAACTTATCATTTTTATAGATGAAGCTCATTTGGTTTTTGAACAAGCTTCAAAAGCATTNTTAANNCAAATAGAAAGCATTGTTAAACTAATTAGATCTAAAGGAATAGGCTTGTATTTTGTAACGCAAAACCCTAAAGACGTTCCAGAAGATATTTTGGCTCAATTAGGATTAAAAGTGCAACACGCATTAAGAGCATTTACAGCAAAAGATAGAAAAGCTATTAAATTGGCTGCTGAAAACTATCCAACATCAGATTACTATGATACAAAAGAAGTTTTAACTCAATTAGGTATTGGTGAAGCCTTTATTTCTGTTTTAAACGAAAAAGGAATTCCAACTCCACTAGCAAGAACTATGTTAAGAGCGCCAATGAGTAGAATGGATGTTTTAACAGATAAAGAACTAAGTAATGTAATTAGCAACTCTAGATTGTATTATAAGTATAATAAAGACTTAGATAGAGATAGTGCTTATGAGTTATTAAATGAAAAAATAAATGCCATTAATGAGGCTGAACAAAAAGCAATTGCTGATGAAGAAGCTCAAAAAGAAAAAGAAAGATTAGCCAAAGAAGAAGCAAAAAGAAGAAATTCTAGAACTTATACTAGAAGAAGTACAAGACAAGATCCATTAGTTAAAGTACTTACAAGTGCTACTTTTATTAGAGCTGTTTTTGGAATATTAAAAAAAGTGATTAAATAATAAATCGTATAAAAAACACGTTTGGTTTAAAGCTAAACAACTAAAAAAAATGAAAAAAATTAACAATCAATTATTATATATATCTTTAGTTATCCTTTTTTTAACAAGCTGTACAAATCATAGTAAATATGTTATAGAAAAAGGAAAAGTAGGTGATATAACAACAGAAACTACAATTAAAGATTTAAACCAAATTTTTGCAAAAGACTCTATAGTTTCAACCTTAAGTGAAGGTGCTTTAGGTGACGATTATTTTCAAGATGATGATAAGTATAAAATCTATGAAAAAGGAGGGAAGCATTTATTAACTATTGTACCAAAAGAACAATTAGACTCAACATCTACGATAAAAAGTGTAGAAATACATGATAGTCGTTTTCACACAAAAAATAATATTAATTTAAATTCTAATTTTTCAGATATTAACGCATACAGTAAATTAAGAGTTGAATCTACTTTACAGTCTGTTACTTTATTTTTAGATGATATAAATGCAACTATAGCAATTGATAAAGAAGAATTAGGGTTAAGAGATTTTTCTACTCAAAATGTATCTTTAGAACAAATTCCTGATTTAGCAAGAATAAAATCTTTTGTAGTTTGGTTCGATTAATATGAAAAATTATAAAATTCAAAAAACTCCTTTTGTTGTGCCTACAACAGATGGTAAACTAATTGAAGAACATTTTGGTAAAGCAACAGATGGAAATGATGCTATAAGTATTGCTCATATGATTGCTCCACCAAAATGGAAAGAGCCCTTTCAAACTCCAGAATTTGATGAATTCACCTACATAATAAGAGGTAAGAAACAATTTATTATAGATGGAGAAGAAGTTATTTTAAAAGCGGGTGAATCTATAAAAATTAATAAGAATGTAAGAGTTCAGTATTCAAATCCATTTGATGAAGAATGTGAATATATAGCTATATGTACTCCTGCTTTTTCTTTAGATCTTGTTAATAGAGAAGAATAATTTATTCTTTTTTTACATTTCTTTTGAGCAAATAATTGTATTGATAATTCTACTTTAAATTGATTTAGATTTCTAAATTGCATAAAAAAAATAATTAATGAAAAACGCAATTGCTCCAAAAACAATTAGACAAATATTTGTTCTATCTCTCATTATATTTTTTGCAATTTTAATATTTAAAGAGTTAATACCTTATTTATCAGGCATTCTAGGTGCAATTACTATTTATGTATTGCTTAGAAAACCTATGGTTTTTTTATTAAAAAAAGGCTGGAAAGTAGATCTTGCTGCAGGCTTTTTAATGCTTTTTTCATTCTTATGTATTCTTGTTCCTGTTGCTGGAGTTTTAATAATGTTAGGAAATAAAGTAAGTGATGCTGTAAAAAACTCTGAAGAAATTGCCAATTTAATAAAAAGTAAAATAGATAGTATAGATCACGATTATGGATTTAATTTAAGTTCTAGAATAAATACTTCTGAAATGTCTGGCTGGATTTCTGATAACTTAGAAAATTTTGCTGGTAGTACTTTTGATATATTCTTATCTATTGGTTTAATGTACTTTGCACTTTATTACATGCTTACTAATAGAAAAATGTTAAGAGAATCTTTATATGAATACATACCTATTAGTCAAAAAAACCTTAAAATTATTGGTGCAGAAACCCAAGATATGGTTAGGTCTAATGCTATAGGAATTCCTTTAGTTGCAATTGCACAAGGTATTATTGCATTAATTGGTTTTTTAATTTTTAATATAGATGATCCTTTCTTTTGGTTTATTGTGGTAACTGTAGGCTCTATGATTCCTTTTGTAGGAACTTTAGTAGGTATTTTACCTGTATTTATTTTAACATATTCAACAGGTAACTCTTTTGCTGCTTGGGGTATTTTAATTTATGGTTTGGTAGTAGTTGGCTCTACAGATAACATTATTAGACTTTATGTTTTAAAGAAACTAGATAATGTACATCCATTAGTAACTTTAATTGGTGTTATTGTTGGTGTGCCTCTTTTTGGATTTATAGGATTAATATTTGGGCCCCTATTAATAAGTTTATTTTTAATAGTGGTAAAAATTTATAAGAAAGAATTTGGAGCAATTATGGAAGATAAAAAAGTACTTTAAGCGTATTTTTTATTCACAGATTCTTTAAGTTTTAAAAACTTAGAGTTTTTCTTTTTATTTAGATAATGTCTTAAAACTCCACCCTTAACACTATTTACATCAAATTCTACAATAAATGCATTTGGGTCTATTTCTTGCACAATTTTATACATTTTTTTAATATCAATTCTGTTGATGATAGAATGAATGATATCAAAATCTTTTGCTATTCCTTGACTACCAAATCCAGATGTACCTTTATAAATAGTTAAACCCACTCCTAATTCTTCTATAATAGCAATTTTAATTAAATCATTTTTTTTAGAAACAATAGTAACCCCAATAAAATCTTCAAAACCCTCTACAACTGTATCTGTTACTTTAGCAGCTATAATATACGTTAATATAGAGTACATGGCTATTTCTATAGATACTACAAAAGCTGTAATACTAAATAAAATAACATTAAAAAACATTACAACTTTCCCTATAGAAACTCCGAATTTATCATTTAAGTAAACCCCCAATATTTCTGAGCCATCTAAGACTGAACCATTTCTAATAGCAATACCAATTCCAGAACCAACAAGTAAACCACCAAAAATTGAAATGAGAAGTTTGTCATTAGTTATAGTTTGAAAATTTTCGAAATGAATAAATAAAGCAACTCCTAAAATACTGATAATAGATTTTATTACTATTCTTTTAGAAACAGTATAATATCCTAAAATTAAGAAAGGAATACTAAATAATATAAGTAGATATGACATGTTAATATCTACTTGAGTTCTTACTAAAAGAGCTATGCCAGTTACACCACCATCTAAAAAACCATTAGGTAATAAAAAGGCTTTTAAACCCAAACTAGTTAATATAATTCCGATTACTATTTGTAAGTATTCAGAAATATAGTTTGTGGTTTTTTTAGCATCCATCTAAGTTTTTTCTTTTACAAGCTAATAAAGTATTTTTAAGCAACATTGCTATAGTCATTGGTCCAACTCCTCCAGGAACAGGCGTAATAAAATTGGATTTTTTTGATACTTCTTCAAAAGCGACATCACCAATTAATCTAAAGCCTCTTTTTTTACTTGAGTCAGCAACTCTAGTTATGCCAACATCTATTACAGTTACATTATCTTTAACCATATCTGCTTTGAGAAACTCTGGTATACCAATTGCTGCAACAATAATATCAGCTTGTAAAGTAATTTCTTTTAAGTTTTTAGTTCTACTATGACACATTGTTACAGTAGCATTACCTACTTTTCTTTTTTGAGATAAAAGTATACTCATTGGGCTACCTACAATATGACTTCTTCCTAAGACAACTACATGTTTTCCAGAAGTTTCTACCTCATATCTATCAAGTAATTCTAAAATTCCAAAAGGTGTAGCAGAAATAAATGTTGGTAAATTTAAAGCCATTTTACCCACATTTGTAGGATGAAATCCATCTACATCTTTGTCTGGGTCTACAGCCATGATTACTTTTTGCTCATCTATATGATCTGGCAATGGTAATTGCACAATGAAACCATCAATATCATTGTCAACATTTAGAATTTCGATTTCGTTTAACAGTTCTTTTTCAGAAATGTCTTCTGGTAATCTAATTAAAGTAGATTCAAAACCTACTCGTTCACAAGCTTTAACTTTTGCATTTACATAGGTTATACTTGCACCATCATTACCAACTATGATAGCTGCTAAATGAGGAGTTTTTTTATCATTTCTTTTAAGTTCTGCAACTTCTAAAGCAATTTCTTCTTTAATGTCTGCAGAAGTTTTTTTTCCGTCTAAAAGTATCATAGATTTTTATTTACGAATTACGAACCAATAATTCGTAATTTCTTATTCATATTATTTATTTCATTCCTTTCATCATCTGCATCATCTTTCTGCCTCCACCACCTTGCATCATCTTCATCATTTTACTCATTTGAGTAAATTGTTTCATTAATTGATTCACTTCTTGTACAGATGTTCCAGAACCTTTTGCTATTCTCTTTTTTCTACTAGCATTTATAGTGGTTGGTGTACTTCTTTCTAATGGTGTCATAGAATGAATAATGGCTTCAATACCTTTAAAAGCATCATCATCTATATCTACGTCTTTCATAGCTTTTCCTGCACCAGGAATCATACCAACTAAATCTTTCATGCTACCCATTTTTTTGATTTGTTGTATCTGATTTAAGAAATCATCAAAACCAAATTGNTTCTTAGCAATCTTTTTCTGTAATTTTCTAGCTTCTTCTTCATCATATTGATCTTGAGCACGTTCTACAAGTGATATAACATCACCCATACCCAAAATACGATCTGCCATTCTATCTGGATGAAAGACATCTATAGCTTCCATCTTTTCTCCTGTACCAATAAATTTAATTGGTTTATCTACAACAGATTTTATGGTTAATGCAGCACCACCTCTTGTATCACCATCTAATTTAGTTAATACAACACCATCAAAATTTAAAATATCATTAAAAGCTTTTGCAGTGTTTACTGCATCTTGACCAGTCATAGAATCTACAACAAATAAAGTCTCTTGAGGATTTATAGCTTTATGAATATTAGAAATCTCTGTCATCATTTCTTGATCTACAGCTAAACGTCCAGCAGTATCAATAATTACAACATTTTTTCCATTTGATTTTGCATGAGCAATTGCATTTTGAGAAATTTCTACAGGATTCTTATTGTCTTCTTCAGCATAAACTTCTACACCAATTTGTTCTCCAACAACTTGTAGTTGGTTTATAGCTGCAGGCCTGTAAACATCACAACCTACTAAAAGAACTTGTTTTGTTTTTTTTGTCTTTAAATAATTTGCAAGTTTTCCAGAAAAAGTAGTTTTACCTGAACCTTGTAAACCAGACATTAAAATTACAGTTGGTGAGCCACCTAAATTAATACCAACAGTGTCTCCGCCCATTAATTCAGTTAGTTCATCTTTTACCAATTTCACCATTAACTGACCTGGATTTAAGGTAGTTACGTTTTGACCAAGTGCTTTAGTTTGCACTTTTTTAGTAAAATCTTTTGCTATTTTAAAATTAACATCGGCATCTAATAATGCTCTTCTAACTTCTTTTAAGTTTCTGCAACATTAATTTCTGTAATTTGCCCATGACCTTTTAGGGTGTGTAGAGCTTTATCTAATTTATCGCTTAAATTATTAAACATAATTTGTATTCTTTTTAAGAACTACAAATATAATTATAAGAGTTTGCTTATAAAAGATTATAAAGTGTTAATCTCTTTTTAAAAGTAAACTTGAAAAAAAGTTAATAAGATGCACAAAAATAGAAGTAATAAAAAGTAAAAAGCCTCCTATAAAAATATAATTAAATTCTACACTATTAAAAAAACTTGAGTTAGGTAAATTACCATTTTCATCAAGATTTAAGACAGCATATAAATAAGGTAATAAACATAAGACTTGAAGTACTAAATGTGTTATTGTTAATCCCTTTTTTGGTTCTTTTTTTATAATATTTAAAGACAGGTAATTAATACCAATTAAACCAAAATAAACAGCAGAAACATAACACCAAAAATCTACATTAATTAAATAATAAATGAATGAAATATTAATATCTATAGGAATATTTCTATTGATAAAACCAATAATTAAAAAAACAGGAATTAAACCAAAGAAAAATAAATGGGGTTTTCGAATTATTTTTTTCAATTAATAAAATTTTTGAAGTGTTTCTAGGTGATGCTCTGTATGATGAGCTGTCCACATAATTATTTCTCTTACAGTCATTTTGCCCATTAAAGGATGAGGAATTACTAAAGTATCTAAATTTTTATCGCTAATTTTTTTGGTTTTGTATTGCAGTTTTTTCTGCTGAATTTGAAATCGAGTTAATAATCTTTCTTTTTCTTTTAGAGTTGGTTTATATAAATCTTTATTAAACTTTTTTGCTCTTTCTTGATTTGCTAATAGTTTTTCTTGATATTTTTTTGCAACAGTTTTATAGTCTCTTGGTTCTCTATTACAAGTTCCAAATTTATATTTTAAAATAAATCTAGGATAACTTAAAGCATTATTTAATAGTTGTAAACTATTGACTAAGTGTTGGATATGTTGACTAGTTGACCATTTGTCTTTTGGACCTTTTTCCCAATTTTCATCTGGTTGATTTTCTAACCAAGTAAAAAGATCTTGATGTTTTTCTTCTAGTAAATCGTGAAATATCGTTTTTATCCATATTTTTAATAAAATCTGTCTAAAAATACTAAAATAAAATAGATTATCAGTGTATACTTTTTAAAGTAAATTTTTATTTTTTGTAATCATGATTATATTACATCAAACCCACTATAAATAAACTGTTATAGTTAAAAAAAGCATAGAAATTATGGTTAAAATAATAAGTAAAGGAATCATAAATTTTAACCATTTATTATAACCTACTTTTACTACTGCTAAAGAAGCTAATATTAATCCTGTAGGATTTATAAAATTAAATAAACCATTACCTAATAAATATGCGTTTACAACATGTTCTCTACCTAAAGATACTGTATCTGCTAAAGGAGACATAATTGGCATTGTTAGAACAGCCATTCCTGAAGTAGAAGGAATAAAAAAAGTTAGTCCTGTATACACAAAAAGCATTGCATTAATAAAAAGCCCTTTTGGCATGCCTTCTGTAAATGAACTAGCATAAAACAAAAGTGTATCACTAATTAAACCATTTTCCATTAAAACAGTTACGCCTCTTGCTAAACCAATTATAAAAGCAACTCCCAATAAATCTCCTGCACCTTTCATAAAGGTATCTACAAAAGTAGCTTCATTAATTTTACATATGAAACCTATTAAAATAGCGCCTACAAAGAAAACACCAGTCATCTCTAAAAACCACCAATCTAAATTAGAAACACCATAAACCATTACTACAAAACATAAAATAAAAATGGTTAAAACTAATTTTAATTTAAAATTAAATTCAACTTTAGTAGATGTATTTTTAAAAGAAAACAGTTTTTCTATTTCTGTTTTTTGATCATAAATAATAGATTTTTTAGGATTATTTTTTACTCTAGTAGCATATCTAATGATGTAAAAAATACAGGTAGATAAACCAACAACAAATAAAATAACTCTTTCATTTAATCCAGTTGTCCAGTCAATACCTGCAGAATTTGATGCAATTATAGTACTAAAAGGATTTATAGTGGACATCATACAGCCAATTTGACTACCAACAAAAATACAGGCTAAAGCAACCATAGCATCGTATTTTGCAGCTAAAAAAATAGGAATTAAAATAGGGTAGAAGGCAATAGTTTCTTCTGCAAATCCAAATGATGTTCCTCCTAAAGCAATTAATGAAGTAACAGCTATAATAAGAATATATTCTTTTCCTAAAAGTAATTCTGATAGTTTAGAAATACCAGCTTCAAATGCACTTGTAAAATTAACAATGGCAACCAAACCACCAATAAATAATACTAAAATTATAATATCAGCAACTTGAATAATACCTTTTAATGGTGCTAAAACCAATTCTTTAAAACCTTGTGGTTTAGCATCAATGTTTTTATAAGTGCCAGGTATACTAATTGGTTTATAAATAGCCCCAGAGGTAAATTTATCAATAGGAATTTTTACTTGTAAATCATCTAAAGTTTTTTGATTTGCTTCTAAGTTTATAACTCCAAGATGATTACTTCTAATAAAAGTATTATCGTCTTTATTGTAAGCTAATCTATCATATTCACCTGAAGGAACTACCCAAGTCAATAATGCAACAAAAACTGCAATTAGTAATAAAACTGTTTGAGCTGTTGGAAACTTTATCTTTTTCATCTTTAGAAATTGTAAGATTCTAAAGATATAATAAAATTATTTTTTAGCTATAAATTCTAGAGCAACTCCATTAATACAATGACGTTTTCCTGTAGTTTTTTGAGGTCCATCATTAAAAGAATGTCCTAAATGACCTCCACAAGTATTACATTTTAACTCTGTTCTTGCATAGCCTAATTTATAATCTACATCTAATTCTACACTACCTTCAATAGCCCTGTCAAAAGAAGGCCAGCCAGTACCAGAATCAAACTTATGTTCTGATGCATAAAGTGGAGTTTTGCAAGCTGCACAAACGTATGTTCCTTTTTTATAGTTTTTATTTAATGGACTTGTAAAAGCTCTTTCAGTTCCAGCTTCACGAAGTACATAATATTCCATAGGAGATAAAAGTTTTTTCCATTCAGTATTTGATTTTTCAACTTTATATTCTTTTTTTTCTTTTGATTTTTCTTGAGCAATACTATTACAGCTTAACATAATACTTAAAAAAAGAAGTCCGATTATATTTTTCATGAGTTTTCTATTATAAATTTTACAATTCTATTTGTTATTTTTTTATTTCTTAAAATTTTGGTGTGACCTAAACCTTTTGTTATTAATAGTTTTCCATTACTTAAGTTTTGACGAATATTTATACCACAACTTACATCTACATCACCATCATTTACATCATGAACTATTAAAACTGGTATAGTAACATTTTTAGCAACATTACTAGTAGCAAAATCATCTACATTTTGTTTCCATTTTTGTTCAAAATATGTTCTTAATTTTTTTCCAAATTTATTTTGTAAACCTAAGTTATTTGAAAAATTATTTAATATAGTAGATGTTTTATCTCCAGAACCAACCGTAATTAAACAATTAAAAATATTTTCTTCTTTTTGAGTGTTCATAAGAGCCATACCTCCAAAAGAATGACCAACAGCAGCACAAAAGGGACCATAATTATTATGTAAAGCCTTTATAGTTTCAATATACTCTAAAAGATTTGTTTTTTTTTCAGATGATTTCCCATGTGCAGGCATATCAAAAGAAATAACCATAAAACCTTTTTCTAGTAAAGTATTAGCAATCATAAAAAGTTGTGTGCTTCTACCTGCCCAACCATGGGCTAATAATACTTTTTTATCTGAAAAACCATAAGATAAAACTTCTATTTCTTTATGTATTTTAGATACAAAAAGTTTACTTTTTTGTGAAGTATTTAGCATGCCTAACTCCCTTTTAGGAGTTTTAAACTTTATAGGAGTTACAAAGATTTTTGAAGCTAATATAATAGTTAGTTTTGAAGATATATGTTGTATTATTTTAAAAAACAAGCTTACAAATTTTGGTACTTGTAAACTAGAATTAAATTTATCTGCCTCAAAAAATATCATTTTCAAAATTATAAAAGTTCTTTTAAATATGAATAAAGCACAAATATGATTGATTAAATTAATAAATTGCGTTATAGAAATTAAAAAAAATCTAAAAATGAAAAAATTTATAGCTTTATGTATGACTATATTTCTATTTGTAGAGTGTAGTACTGTACCAATTACAGGTAGAAAAAGAGTTAATTTTGTGAGTGATGCACAAGTATTACCTGCAAGTTTTGCACAATACAGTAATTTTTTAAAAGAAAATAAAGTATCTAATAATAGAGCAATGACTAACCAAGTAAAAGAAGTTGGTAAAAACATTGCAGCTGCTGTAGATCGTTTTATGAGAGCTAATGGAATGACAGAAGAAGCAAATGCATACAAGTGGGAATTTAATTTAATTGAAGACAAAACCGTAAATGCTTGGTGTATGCCAGGAGGTAAAGTTGTTTTTTATACTGGTATCATGCCAATTTGTGCAAATGAAGATGGGGTTGCTGCTGTTATGGGACATGAGGTTGCTCACGCTTTTGCAAAACATGGACAAGAAAGAATGTCTCAAGGACAATTGCAACAAATAGGAGGTATAGCTGTAGCATTAGGTACATCTGGCTCTAGTGAAAGTTCACAACAAATTTGGAACACTGCTTTTGGTATAGGTTCTGGTTTAGGGATGCTAAAATTTAGTAGAACTCATGAAAGAGAAGCAGATAGATTAGGTTTAGTTTTTATGATTATGGCAGGTTATGAAGG
>JGI26080J50196_1000641_pt1 | contig 15894 bp, 18 predicted proteins | sample SaaInl0LU_22_DNA_FD_50196 | JGI IMG/M metagenome (IMG submission 50196)
TTTAAAAAAGATATTTCATTAATAAATGAAAGAGGTTTAGAGCTTTATAATCTGCAAAGAGAAGAGTTAGAGCTAGATAATTTTAACTTATTATATGTTGCATTAACTAGAGCTGTAGAGCAATTGTATGTGATTACAGAAAAGAAAATTTCATCAAAAGGTGTAGAAAATTTAAATCATTATTCAGGTATTTTTATCAATTACTTAAAAGAGCAAAATCTTTGGCAAGAAAATCGTTTAGAATACTCTTTTGGTGATGTTAAAAGAATAAAAAAGAAAGAAAAAGAAATATCTAGTACAGAAATTCACCAAAAATTTATTTCTACTCCTTGGCAAGAGCACCATATAGTTTTATTGGCAAGTGCCTCTAAATTATGGAATACAACTCAAGGAAAAGCTATCGATTTTGGAAATTTATTTCATGAAATTTTATCAAAAATATATATAAAATCAGATGTTGATAATGTTTTGAAACAATACCATCAACAAGGTTTTATAAATGAGAATCAATTAAGTTTTTTAAAAGAATTAATAAATAGTCTTGTACGTCATCCAAAACTAGCAAATTATTTTTCTAAGGATGTTACTGTTTTCAATGAAAGAGAAATTGTAGATGTAGACAATCAAATTATCATTCCAGATAGGTTGGTTTTTACTGGTGATAATGTTGTAATTATAGATTACAAAACCGGAAATCCTTCTAAAGAACATCATCAACAACTATTAAAATACGAAAGAATACTAAAATCTATGGATTTTGAAGTGGAGAAAAAAATATTAATTTATCTAAATGATAAAATTGATATTGTTGAGGTTTAACTAAAGAAAATAAACTTTGTAACTTTGCATTTGTTAAAATGATAAAAAATGTACGGAAAAATTAAAGATACTTTAAAAAAACAACTTCAAGAAATTGAGGAAGCAGGTTTGTATAAATCTGAAAGAATTATTACATCTTCACAAGATGCAGTTATTAAAATTTCTACAGGAGAAGAAGTAATTAATTTTTGTGCCAATAATTATTTAGGGTTATCTAATCATCCAGAAGTTATTCAAGCTGCAAAAGACACTAGATTCACATGGTTTTGGTATGTCCTCAGTTCGTTTTATTTGTGGTACACAAGATATTCATAAACAATTAGAACAAAAAATTACCAACTTTTATACTACAGAAGATACCATTTTGTATGCGGCTTGTTTTGATGCCAATGGGGGTGTTTTTGAACCACTTTTAACAAAAGAAGATGCTATAATTTCAGATAGTTTAAATCATGCTTCAATAATAGATGGGGTTCGTCTTTGTAAGTCTGCACGTTATCGTTATAATAATAACGATATGACTTCTTTAGAAGAACAGTTAATTGAAGCCAATAAACAAAATCATCGATTTAAAATTATTGTTACAGATGGGGTTTTTTCTATGGATGGAATTGTAGCAAAACTAGATGAAATTTGTGATTTAGCAGACAAATATGATGCTTTGGTAATGGTAGATGAATGTCATGCAACAGGTTTTATTGGTAAAACAGGTCGTGGAACTGTAGAATTAAAAAATGTAATGGATCGAGTAGATATCGTAACAGGAACCTTAGGAAAAGCTCTAGGTGGTGCTATGGGAGGTTATACTACTGGTAAGAAAGAAATTATAGAAATTCTAAGACAACGTTCTAGACCTTATTTATTTTCTAATTCTTTAGCACCTGCAATTGTTGGGGCTTCTCTAAAAGTATTTGATTTAATAGCAAATGATACAACTTTACGAGATAAATTAGAATGGAATACAAACTACTTTAGAACAGAAATGGAAAAAGCAGGTTTCGATTTAGTTGGGGCAGATGCTGCTATTGTGCCGGTTATGTTATATGATGCAAAACTCTCTCAAACTATGGCAAATAAACTCTTAAATGAAGGTATTTATGTAATAGGTTTCTTTTTTCCGGTGGTTCCTAAAGAAAAAGCAAGAATACGAGTACAACTCTCTGCAGCACATAATAAAGCACATTTAGATAAAGCTATAAACGCTTTTATTAAAGTAGGAAAAGAATTAAAAATAATATAAGAACCGTAAAAGTTGTGTTTTTTTTTATTTTTTTGTAGATTTGATTTTGCAGATAAGTTTTAACAACTTACTTTTGCCTTTAAAATAACAAACTTTTAATTTAAAAATTTGATAATGAAACGATTAAAATTAGCTGTGATAGCTTTGTTTGCGTTGGTAACAATTAGCAACGTAAATGCACAAGATGAAAACAACCCATTCGCTGTAGGCTTTGGTGTTAATGCTGTAGACTTTATTTTTGCTTCTGTTACAGATGGAGACCACTTTAAGGATTTACTAGGATCTGATGAAGACTGGAATGTATTACCTTCTATTTCTAGAATCTCTGCTGAGAAATACTTAGAAAAAGGTTTTTCTTTACAACTTGCAGGGTCTTTAAACAAAATTGAAACATTTAGAAATGTAAATGATTCAGATATTTTATACTGGGCTTTGGATGCATCAGTTAAATATGATGTAAACAGATTAATTGGTGAGACAGCTTGGTTCGATCCTTATGTTCATTTAGGAGGAGCTTATGTTTCTGTTGACTCTGAAGGAGCAGGAATGCTAACTTTTGGAGCAGGTGCTAATTTTTGGTTTAACGAAAATTTAGGTTTAAATTTTCATACAGGAGCTAGACATGGTTTTGATGATATGGTTCAGGATCATTGGCAACACTCATTAGGTTTAGTTATAAAATTTGGTGGAAAAGATACTGATGGAGATGGAATATACGATAAATTTGATGCTTGTCCAGAGGTTGCAGGATTAGAAGAATTCAATGGTTGTCCAGATGCTGATGGCGATGGAATCAAAGATTCTGATGATGCTTGTCCTAATGTTGCAGGTTTAGCCGCTATGAACGGTTGTCCAGATGCTGATGGAGACGGTATTGCTGATAAAGATGACATGTGTCCAAATGAAAAAGGAACTAAAGCTAACAAAGGTTGTCCAGATTCAGACGGAGATGGAGTAATTAATAAAAATGATAAATGTGCTAACGAAGCAGGCCCAGTTGCAAATGGAGGGTGCCCATGGCCAGATACTGATGGTGATGGAGTATTAGACAAAGATGATAAATGCGTTAACGAAGCAGGAGTTGCATCTAACAACGGATGTCCTGCACCAGTTATTACAAAGGAAGCTGAAGCATCTTTAGAAAATTATTCTAAAGCAATTTTATTTAACTTAGATAAAACTTCTTTCAAACCAGGGGTTACTTCAAAATTAGATGAAATAAGTAAAGTAATGAANAACAACCCTAATGCTACATTTCTAATAGAAGGCCATACTGATAGTTTAGGTTCTGCACCATTAAACTTAAGAATCTCAGAAAAAAGAGCAATTGCTGTAAGAGATTATTTAGTTAAAAAAGGAGTAGATGCTACAAGATTAGAAGCTATTGGTTATGGAGAAGGACAACCAATTGCAGATAATAAATTTAGAGCTGGTAGAGCTCAAAATAGAAGAGCTGTTATTAAAGTATCTAACAAGAAATAGTTTTAATAACATATTAAACAAAACCTCACCGAATTGGTGAGGTTTTTTTATGAATTTATATTTGAGTTTATATAAAAAAACTTTTTTAAATTCATTCAAAAGAATTAACTTTGCAAGCTGAAAATGAGATGCTAAATCTCAAAATACAAATAATAATTATAATTAGATACAGATGTCTACAACAACAGGAAAAGTTTCTCAAATTATTGGCCCAGTAATTGATGTTGAATTCAATACAGAAAATGAGCTTCCTAAAATCTATGATTCATTAGAAATTAAAAAAGCTGACGGTTCTACATTAGTATTAGAAGTACAACAACATATTGGAGAAGATACAGTAAGAACCATTTCTATGGATGCTACTGACGGTCTTAGTAGAGGAGTAGAAGTAATTGCTACAGGGAATCCTATTCAAATGCCAATAGGAAACGATATTTATGGTCGTTTATTTAATGTAACTGGAGATGCAATTGATGGTTTAGGAAACTTAAAAAAAGAAGGTAAAGATGGTTTACCAATTCATAGATCTGCACCAAAATTTGAAGATTTATCTGTTTCTACAGAAGTTTTATTTACAGGTATTAAAGTAATTGACTTAATTGAACCATATGCAAAAGGTGGTAAAATTGGTTTATTTGGTGGAGCAGGAGTAGGTAAAACAGTTTTAATACAAGAATTAATTAACAACATTGCAAAAGGACATGGTGGTTTATCAGTTTTTGCAGGTGTTGGAGAAAGAACTCGTGAAGGAAATGACTTACTTCGTGAAATGTTAGAATCTGGTATTATAAAATACGGAGATGATTTTATGCATTCTATGGAAGAAGGTGGATGGGACTTGTCTAAAGTAGACAAACCTGGTATGAAAGACTCTAAAGCAACATTTGTTTTTGGTCAAATGAACGAACCTCCTGGAGCACGTGCAAGAGTTGCATTATCTGGTTTAACAATTGCAGAATATTTTAGAGATGGAGCNGGAGANNCTCAAGGTAAAGATGTATTATTTTTCGTAGATAATATCTTTAGATTTACTCAAGCTGGTTCTGAGGTGTCTGCCTTATTAGGGCGTATGCCTTCTGCAGTAGGTTATCAACCAACTTTAGCAACAGAAATGGGTGCAATGCAAGAGCGTATTACATCAACTAAAAAAGGTTCTATTACTTCTGTACAAGCAGTATACGTTCCTGCAGACGATTTAACTGACCCTGCACCAGCAACAACATTTGCTCACTTAGATGCAACAACAGTATTGTCTCGTAAAATTGCAGAATTAGGTATTTACCCAGCAGTAGATCCACTAGATTCTACTTCTAGAATTTTAACTGCAGATATTTTAGGTGATGAGCACTACAACTGTGCACAAAGAGTAAAAGAAATTTTACAACGTTATAAAGAATTACAAGATATTATTGCTATTTTAGGTATGGAAGAATTATCTGAAGAAGATAAATTAGTAGTACATAGAGCAAGACGTGTACAACGTTTCTTATCTCAACCATTCCACGTAGCAGAACAATTTACAGGTATACCTGGTGTTTTAGTAGATATTAAAGATACTATTAAAGGCTTTAATATGATTATGGATGGTGAATTAGATAAATATCCTGAAGCAGCATTTAACTTAAGAGGATCAATTCAAGATGCAATTGATGCTGGAGAAAAAATGTTAGCAGAAGCATAAACAAGTTTTAAGTTTTAAGTTTTAAGTTATAAATAATAACGAAAGACTAAAAGCTAAAAACTAAAAACTAAATAAATATGTTTTTAGAAATAGTTACACCAGAAGCTATATTATTTTCATCAGAGGTAGATTCTTTTACTGCTCCTGGTACTAATGGTGAGTTTCAAATATTAAATAATCACGCACCTATTGTTGCTAATTTAACTGAAGGTCGTATTGCTATAAAAGCAGCTAACGTTGTTTTAGATGATAAGTTTAAAGAAAAGTTTGAAACTATGAGTGATAAATTAGTTATAAAAATTAACTCTGGTACTTTAGAATTAAATGATAATAAAGCAATGATACTAGCTGACTAATACCTAGCTAACAAAGTATTCAATTACTAAAAACCTCAAAACAATTTGTTTTGAGGTTTTTTAGTTTCAAGAAAAATATTTTACTTTTAGAAAGTATTATTTGACTTTCCCTATTGAATACTAAACTAAATAATTCATACCCCAAAAAAAATAGTTGGTTGTTGTGATGTTTTATTTACCAAACTAAATAAAAAAAACTGCGTAACTTTGGTGATGTATGCCTATTAAAAATAAGATATATACTCCGTAAAAATATTGTAAATTTGTGCCATGGAAGAAACAAACAGACAGCGTAAAATTGCAGGAGTTTTACAAAAAGACTTGGTAGATGTGTTGCAAAAAGCAGCACAAGATGGAATGAAAGGAGTAATTATCTCTGTTTCTAAAGTACATGTAACCTCAGATTTAGGAGTTGCAAAAGTATATTTAAGCATTTTTCCATCAGAAAAAAGAGACGAAATTATTACAGGAGTACAATCAAATACCCCTTTAATTCGTCACGAAATGGCAAAAAGAACCAAAAACCAATTACGTAGAATGCCAGAGTTATTATTTTTTGGCGATGATACGTTAGATTATATCGAAGAAATAGATCAATCTTTAAAAGGTAAAGACGCAGACCCAATTAAAAACCCAGAGGTATTACCAAAACGTCAAAAAAGATAGTTTTATAAGTATCTAAAGAAAACAATATGAAGAGTTTTCCCTTTTACATTGCTAAAAGATACTTGTTTTCTAAAACTAGCAATAATGCCATCAATATTATAACAATTATTGCTTCTTTTGGTGTCATTGTAGGCTCTTTAGCCTTGTTTATTATTCTATCTGGTTTTTCTGGTTTAAGAACTTTTAGTTACAATTTATTAGATGTTTCTGACCCAGATATTAAAATTACATCACAAAAAGGAAAATCTTTTTTTATTACTCAAGCACTTTCTGAGATACTTTTAAGCAATACTTCTATACAAGAAACCACAAAAGTTATTGAAGAACGTGTTTTTTTAGAATACAAAGAAAAAACAGAAATTGCTTACATAAAAGGTGTTGAAGATAATTATACACAAATCTCTAAATTAGATTCTGCACTGTATGTAGGTTCGTGGTTGTATCAAGATTTTAGCAATACAGCTGTCATTGGTAGAGGCATTTCTAATAAACTTTCTTTAGGAACCCTTAATTATGGAGAGCCTTTAAAAATAATGGTTCCAAAACCTGGTAAAGGTTTTATAAACCTTNGAAATCCGTTTTATAAAATAAACGTACAAATNGTAGGTATTTATTCTGGTACAGAAGATTTTGAGGGTAAATTTGTGTTTACATCTCTAGTGGAAGCTAAAAAATTACTCCGTTTTAAAAATAATCAAGTTACTGCTATAGAGGTAAAATTAAAAGATATTTCCAAAGCAAACCAAGTAGTAGAACAACTATCAAAAGAGTTAGGTGATAGTTATAAAGTACAAACCAAAGCACAGTTAAACGAAGTTTTTTACAAGGTAATTAATACCGAAAATTTTGTTTCTTATTTAATATTTACACTTATTGTTATTATAGCATTATTCAATGTAATTGGTGCCATTATTATGATGATAATCGATAAAAAACACAACCTAAAAACACTCTATAACTTAGGAGCTACCATAAAAGAGGTTAAAAAAATATTTGTCTTACAAGGTTTTCTACTAACTTTTATTGGTATGTGTATAGGTTTATTTCTAGGGATAGTTTTAGTACTATTACAACAAAAATTTAGTTTGTTTATGATTGTACCAGATTTAGCCTATCCAGTAGAGTTAAGATTTACCAATTTTTTAATCGTGTTTTTTACAATTACTTTATTAGGATATATGGCAGCTAAAATTGCCAGTAGTAGAATTTCTAAAAGTTTTGTAGAAAAGTAATACCAATTCTGTATTGAAATTTCAATACAGAATTGATACAACTATACATAATTACATATAAGGCTTTAGAACGCCTTTTCTTTTTTTCAATTGTTTTTCTAAATCGCTAATGGTTTGTTTTACAGCTAATTCGTAATTTTTTTTGTTAGATGATGCAAAAATTCTAGAACCAGCAAGACTTAATTCCATTTCGCAAATTCTACCTAATTTTTTAGGTGAATTTTCTCTTTTAAAAAATACAGTAACATTAATAATGTCTTCGTATTTTTTTTCTAAATTTTCCAATTTTCCTTTGGTGTAAGTTTCTAAAGCTTCACTAGTTGGTATGTTTACAAATTGAATAGCTACTTCCATAATTCTCGATTTTTAAATTATACACTTAAAAGTAGTTAATATTCGAGTCTAAAGAAATGATAAATATCAGCCTTTTAGAGAAAACTGAATATTTTAGAAAAATAAATTACCCAATTTCAGGTAGGGTAGCATTCCCAAATTTAGCTTCTACTTCATCAAAAGCGCTAAAAACATCCTTTGGATCATCAGAAGTTACCATTTTTAATCTATATTCTTTAAAATGAGGAATTCCTTTAAAGTAATTGGTATAATGTCTTCTAGTTTCTACTACACCTAAATGTTCTCCCTTCCAATCAATAGCCATTTGTAAATGTCTTCTGGCAACAGCTGTTCTTTCTGCAATGGTTGGTTTTGCTAAATGTTCTCCTGTTTTAAAAAAGTGTTTTACTTCGTTAAAAAACCAAGGATATCCAATAGCAGCTCTACCTATCATAGCACCATCTAAACCATATTTATCGCGCATTTCCATGGCTCTTTCTGGTGTGGTAACGTCTCCATTTCCAAAAACAGGAATGTGCATTCTTGGATTGTTTTTTACAGCAGCAATAGGTTTCCAATCTGCATCGCCTTTGTACATTTGTGCACGTGTTCTACCATGAATTGAAATGGCTTTACAACCCACATCTTGCAAACGTTCTGCAACTTCTACAATTCTTATAGAATCGTGATCCCAGCCCAAACGTGTTTTTACGGTAATTGGCAAATTGGTATGTTTTACCATAGCTTCTGTAAGAGAAACCATTAAATCGATATCTTTTAAAATACCTGCACCAGCACCTTTAGAAACTACTTTTTTTACAGGACAACCAAAATTAATGTCAATTATATCTGGATTCGATTTCTCAACAATCTCAATTGTTTTTAGCATCGAATCTAAATTAGCCCCAAAAATCTGAATGCCAACAGGACGCTCTTTTTCGTAGATATCTAATTTGATCACACTTTTGGCAGCATCTCTAATCAATCCTTCAGAAGAAATAAATTCTGTATACACAACATCTGCACCATTTTCTTTGCACAAGGCTCTAAAAGGTGGGTCAGAAACGTCTTCCATAGGTGCTAATAATAATGGAAATTCTGGAAGTTGGATATTGCCTATTTTTGCCAAAATAATTTTTTTAAAAGTTAATTTCTTTTTCTAAAGTTTCAGAACCTCTTTTAACTACCGCTTTTGTTTTGTCTCCTTTTTCAAAAACAGATAGAGCACGCATGTAACTCATCATATTGGTTACTATACTATCTCCTAACTGTATTACAATATCACCTTTTTGTAAACCCGCTTTTTGTGCAGGTTTGTCTTCAGAAATGCCATCAATTCTCATACCCTGACCATCAAATAAATAATCTGGTATTACCCCCAAACCAACTTTAAAACGCGGAGTTTCTTCACTTTCGTTTTTTGTTTTTCTAAAAGTAAGTTTTCCATTATCATCCAAATCTGTAATTACGTTAAAAATGTATTTGCTAATGGTTTCCATTCCTTTATAATTTAGTTTTTCAGAATCGTCACTAGGCTTGTGGTAATCTTCATGCTGACCCGTAAAAAAGTGCAACACAGGGATGTCTGCTAAATAAAAACTAGTATGATCACTTGGGCCCACACCAGATTCTTGCTGAATTAATTTAAAATTATTGTTGTGCGATTTTAAAACCTGTTTAAAAATGGGCGAAGTTCCTGTACCGTATACAGCCANGGTACTATCTTTTTTTAACCTACCAACCATATCCATATTAATCATATAGGATACTTTTTTGGTATCTATTGTTGGGTTTTTNACAAAGTAATTAGAACCTAAAAGTCCCATTTCTTCTCCAGAAAAAGCCATAAATAAGTAATTGTTACTANTATTTTTCTTTCTTAATTTGGCAGCTAAATTTAGCAGAATAGCAACACCAGATGCATTATCATCTGCACCATTGTGTACTGCTTTAATAGAATCTTTGTATAAAGAACCTTCGCCACCAAAACCTAAATGATCATAATGTGCGCCAATAATTACCGTATTTTCTGCATTGTTATTTAAAAAACNAATTACATTATTTCCTGTAATGGTTCCGTNTCCATTTACATCAAATTTAACTGCATCATGTGGATTTGTTTTTGGCTTAAATGTAAAGGGTTGTAAGTATTTTTTTGTTCCCTTAGGTTGTAATTCTAGTTCTATAAAACGATTAGAAATATAGTGGGCTGCTTTTTTTTCTCCTTCAGTTCCTGTCTGTCTTCCTTCTAAAGCATCAGAAGCTAAAAAAGAAACATCTTCTTTAATGCGTTCTTCTTGGTTAATAGTTGATTTACAAGAAAATAAAATTGATAAAAAAACTAGAAATAGAATGTTTCTCATAACGATAAATATTAATTTTACAAAGTTAATTAATAAAAACAGAAAATGAGAATTCTTTCTACACTACTAATCGCCTTTTTATTACTTTCTTGTAAAAACAATAAAAAATCAACTGAAACCAATATTACAGAAAAGGTTGTAAACAAAAACTCTTTAATTTATCCAGAAGAAACACACTTTAAAAGCTTACGTCAGGTAACTTTTGGGGGCGATAATGCAGAGGCATATTGGAGTTTTGATGATAAACAATTGGTATTTCAATCGAATTATAAAAACTGGAATGTTAGTTGCGATCAAATGTTTTTAATGAATGCAGATGAGAACTTTAAAGACAAAATGCCACCTATTATTTCTACAGGAAAAGGACGTACAACTTGTGCGTATTTTTTACCAGACAACAAACATATTATTTATGCATCTACACATTTGGTAGATGAGAATTGCCCAGAAGTACCTTTGCGTAAAAACGGAAAATACATTTGGCCTGTGTATGATAGTTTCGACATTTTTGTAGCAGATTTAGAAGGGAATATTGTAAAACAATTAACTAATGAAAAAGGCTATGATGCAGAACCGACAGTGTCTCCAAAAGGCGATAAAATTGTATTTACATCAACCAGAAGTGGAGATTTAGAATTGTATACCATGAATATTGATGGTACAGATGTAAAACAAATTACAGATGAGTTGGGTTATGATGGTGGTGCATTTTTCTCTCCAGATGGTACAAAAATTATCTTTCGTTCTTCTAGACCAAAAACCAAAGAAGAAATTAAAGCTTACAAAGATTTGTTAGCAGAAGGTTTGGTAGAACCTACAGAAATGGAATTGTATATCTGTAATGCAGATGGTTCAGAATTACGTCAATTAACAGATTTAGGCAATGCCAATTGGAGTCCGTTTTTTCATCCTTCAGGAAAAAAAATATTATTTTCTTCTAATTTTGAAGCAGAAAGAGGCTTTCCTTTTAATTTATATTTGATAGATATTGATGGGAAAAATTTAGAAAGAGTAACACATGGAGAAACGTTTGATGCTTTCCCTGTATTTTCTAATGATGGCAAAAAGTTGGCTTTTTCGTCAAACAGAAACAATGGTGGAGGGCGTGATACAAATTTATTTATTGCAGAATGGCAAGATTAATTTTAATTACTTAACTTAAGCCATCAACCAAAAAAAAAGTAAATATGAGCGTAAAAGTAGATATTTTAAGAAAAATTAGAATTTTAATTACCAATCAATTTGATTCACCAGAAGAAGCTTTTCGTTTTTTTGATTCTGATGAAGATGCCAGATTAAATAAATTTGAAATTAAAAAAGTGCTAAGAGCAGCAGAAATAAATGGTTTTATCTCTGGTTTTGTAGCAAATGAATTATTAAAAGGCCATGATACAAATAGTGATGACACCATAAACTGGGAAGAATTTAAAGTGGCTATTGCAGAATTAGAAACAGATTTGTAAATATTTACTAAAAATAAATAGCAAAAAGTACAATGAAATCCATTGTACTTTTTTTGTTTGTAAAGGGTGGTAAATACCATATCTTTGCGAATTGAAAGTAGTTAGAAAACGAAGTATGAAAAACATTAGAAACTTTTGTATAATCGCACACATAGACCATGGTAAAAGTACTTTGGCAGACAGATTGTTAGATTATACAGGTTCTGTAACTGAACGAGAAAAGCAAAATCAGTTATTAGATAATATGGATTTGGAGCGCGAACGTGGCATTACCATAAAATCGCACGCCATTCAAATGGATTATGAGTTGGATGGAGAAAAATATATTCTTAATTTAATAGACACTCCAGGTCACGTAGATTTTTCTTACGAAGTTTCACGTTCTATTGCAGCTTGTGAAGGCGCTTTGCTAATTGTAGATGCGGCTCAAAGTATACAAGCACAAACCATTTCTAACTTATACTTGGCTTTAGAGAATGATTTAGAAATTATTCCTGTTTTAAACAAGGTAGATTTACCAAGTGCAAANCCAGAAGAAGTAACAGATGATATTGTAGATTTATTAGGTTGCGATCCAGAAGAAGTTATTCACGCAAGTGGTAAAACAGGTTTTGGTGTAGATAATATTTTAAAAGCAATTATAGAAAGAGTTCCTGCACCTAAGGGAAACCCTGATGCACCTTTAAAAGCCTTAATTTTTGATTCTGTTTACAATTCTTACAGAGGTATAGAAACCTATTTTAGAGTTATTGATGGTTCTATCAAAAAGAATCAGCAAATAAAATTTATGGCTACAAACAAAGAGTACAATGCAGATGAAGTAGGTACTTTAAAATTAACGCAAGTTGTTAAAAAAGAAATAAAAACTGGAGATGTTGGTTACTTAATTACAGGTATTAAAACAGCAAAAGAAGTAAAAGTAGGAGATACTATTACCGATTTTGAAAAGCCAACTTCAGATTTAATAGATGGTTTTGAAGATGTAAAACCAATGGTTTTTGCAGGTATTTATCCTGTAGATACAGAGGATTACGAAGAATTGCGTAGTTCTATGGAAAAACTACAATTAAATGATGCTTCTTTGGTGTTTCAACCAGAAAGTTCTGCAGCGCTAGGTTTTGGTTTTAGATGTGGTTTCTTAGGCATGTTGCACATGGAAATTATACAAGAACGTTTAGAGCGAGAGTTTAACATGACTGTAATTACTACAGTACCTAACGTGTCTTATTATGCGTATACCAATAAAAATCCAGACGAAGCAATAATTGTAAACAATCCATCAGATTTACCAGAACCAAGTAAATTAAATAGAGTAGAAGAGCCTTTTATAAAAGCTTCTATTGTAACAAAATCTGATTTTGTTGGGCAGGTTATGAGTTTGTGTATCGAAAAACGTGGGCAAATTATAAACCAAACCTACTTAACTACAGAACGTGTAGAGTTAATTTTTGAAATGCCTTTGGCAGAAATTGTATTCGATTTTTACGACCGATTAAAAACCGTTTCTAAGGGTTATGCTTCTTTCGATTATCATCCAATTGGTATGAAAGAATCTAAATTAGTACGTGTAGATATTTTATTAAATGGAGATACTGTAGATGCACTTTCTGCATTATTACATACAGATAATGCCTATACCATTGGTAAAAAAATTGTAGAAAAATTAAAGACTTTAATTCCAAGACAGCAGTTTGATATTCCAATTCAGGCAGCAATTGGTGCAAAAATTATTGCTAGAGAAACAACCAAAGCCTTACGTAAAGACGTAACTGCAAAATGTTATGGTGGAGATATTTCTAGAAAACGTAAACTGTTAGAAAAACAGAAAAAAGGTAAGAAAAGAATGCGTCAAGTAGGTAATGTAGAAATACCACAAGAAGCATTTATGGCGGTTTTAAAATTGAATGATTAGAAAAATAATCAAGATTTTAGAATTAAGATAAAATATATAATTTAAAACCTTTTTGAGCAATCAAGAAGGTTTTTTTTGAAGCTATTTCCTGCTTTCCATTATATCTTTTTATACAGAAACGAGTTCAGCATAAAAAGGATGCCATTCCAATCAGGGCTAAACTTGTTTGTCAGCTCAATTCACTATTAAAATAAATATAATTTTAGTGAATAAAATTTCTAAAAAAAATAATATTTGGCGAATATATTTATTCTTTTTCCATATTTATATACGCTGTGGTTTTATCCTTTATAAGGATTCTAACACCATTATTACCAGTAATAGAAATACCATTATTAGTTACTAAAACACCTGATATTTTTCGCATTACATCTTGCAGGTTGGTGTTAATCATTTCCGATTTTTCTAAATCTACAATTAGTTTTTCTACATTTTGTTTATTTACCAGTCTTTTACTTTTAATTACTACCTCATTAAGTGTTTGGCTTTCTTCTTACAAATTACAGACGCTTAAAAATATTAAAAGGTTTCCTGAAACGAATTAAAACTGAAATTTTTATTGAAAAAAGAAAAGGTGAAAAATGAATAAAAGAGACCATAAAAAGGTACGTAGCCAATTTCTATTTACAAGTAATTGTAAAGTATTGTGTGTTATTTTTTCTTTTGAAATTTTAAAATGTAGCGGAGCAAAGCTCCAAAAAGTAAAAACCCACAAAAATAAAACGATACTAAAATACGGTATACTAAAAAATACTGATTTGTAAAACAAAGCTAAAAAAGCAAATGCGAACTGACTTGTCATTAAAGGAATAACAATAGTTGCAATGCTATGGGTGTATTTTTTATGACATAAAAATAAGTGGTTTTTGTTAAAAAATAAAAAACTAGGATACACTATTAATTGCACCATCCAAATTAAAATAACCAAACCAGCATCTATTAAAAGAGCTGTTAATTCTATTTTATCCCAATAGTTTTCCATTTAATTATTCTTTAAAAGCATATTTTTTTAGCATTTCTAAAGAAGTATATTGTAAAGATTTTTTGTGTGTTGCTTCTAAAATTATAAAAGGAGCTTTNCCTGCTTTTTCTGCTTCTAACCATCTAGAAATACANAAACACCATTTGTCTCCAGGTTGTAGTCCTGGAAAATTCCAATGCGGCATTGGGGTCATTAGGTTATTTCCTCTGNAGGCAGAATACTCTAAAAACTCTTTAGTAACTATAGCACAAACAGTGTGTGTNCCATAATCATCTGCGGTTGTTTTACAAAATCCATCTCTAAAATAACCNGTTAATGGTTGGTAACAGCAACTTTGTAATGATGTATTTAGTACGTTTAAATCCANTTAGTAATCATTATATCNGTAAAGGTACAAAATGTATCACCTTTTTAAAAAGAGAAAATACTCCAATTAAAATTGCAGTATTTTGTACACTAAAAATTTATTATTTACTAATGTAAAAAATATTAATCTCTACCACCTAAAATTTGCAATCCCCAATATAAAAGCATTGCTAAAGAACCTAAAGCAGCTACCAAGTAGGTTCTTGCGGCCCATTTAAGAGCATCTTTAGAACCAGCATATTCTTCTTGAGATACCATGTTTTTGTTTTTTAACCAAGCCAAAGCCCTGTTACTTGCGTCATATTCTACAGGCAAGGTTATAAAACTAAATAATGTTGCAAAACCCATACAAACCAAACCAGCAATAGCTATATAAAAACCAATGCTAGTAGCGCCAGAAGCAGCACCTAAAATTAATCCACCAATTACTAACCATTGAGAAAATTTAGAAGTAACACTTACAATAGGTACTAATTGAGAACGCATACTTAAATAACTATAGGCTTTTGCATGTTGAACAGCATGCCCAACTTCGTGCGCAGCCACAGCAGCTGCTGCTGCATTTCTTTGGTTGTACACAGCTTCACTTAAATTTACAGTTTTGTCTTTTGGGTTGTAGTGGTCTGTTAATTTACCAGGAGTAGAAATTACTTTTACATCAAAAATACCATTGTCTGCCAACATTTTTTGAGCAATTTCTGCACCAGACATTCCGTTTCTTAACTGAGTTTGAGAGTATTTTTTAAATTTACTTTTAAGTTGATTGCTAACCAGCATGCTCATTAAAGAGATAANACCAATTAAAATATAGAAACCTATCATAATTTATAAATTTTTAAATTGTATTTCNTTTTTTGTTTGATAAATTTACAACATAAAGTATTCCATTTTATTTATAAATGCTTTTTTTTGATGATTTTTCTGCTGAAANATTAAAATTTAATAGAATATTTAGAATTTAATGACAAAATGACAAACAAGCCCAACATACTCATCATA
>JGI26080J50196_1000656_pt1 | contig 15705 bp, 16 predicted proteins | sample SaaInl0LU_22_DNA_FD_50196 | JGI IMG/M metagenome (IMG submission 50196)
GCCGCGCTGAAAGCCGCCTTTGCCCAATTGGCTGAAACCCTTGGCCCAGCGGAGATCTTGGTCAACAATGCTGCGCGCGATGATCGACATGATTGGCGCGAGGTGACGCCTGAGTATTGGGATGAGCGGCAAAATAACAATCTGCGCCATATGTTCTTTGCCATTCAAGCCGTAGCCGATGGGATGATCGCGGGTGGCGGTGGCTCGATTATCAACATGGGATCAAATTCTTGGTGGGAAGCCGGTGGCGGCTTTCCGGCCTATACCACCGCCAAAGCGGCCGTGCATGGGCTGACCCGCACCATGGCGCGCGATCTGGGCGATCATCGCATTCGGGTCAATACAGTGGTGCCGGGTTGGATTATGACCGAGCGGCAAAAACAGCTTTGGGTCACTCCCGAAGCCCTCGCCAAGCAAATCGACCGCCAATGCCTGCCCGATCCCATCGATCCTGTATATGTCGCCCGAATGGTGCTTTTTCTCGCCTCCGACGATTCTGCGGCCTGTTCGGCGCAAAACTTTATGGTCGAAGGCGGTTCAATCTAGAGCTAGGCCCGCAATTTTTCCCCCTTCGGATCAAAGGGGGCTTCAGGCAGAACAATCGCATGATGCGGTTTTCCCAAGATCATAACATCCAGCTCATCACCCGCTGTCACATTTTTCAGGTAACACAGCGCCAGGGACTTATTCACCCCATAGCCATAGGTGCCGGATGTCACCCGTCCAACACCGGCTCCAGCCTTGTCGAAAATGGGTTCACCGCCCGTGGCATCGGCATGATCTGGCGCCAGGATCTCAACGATGCAAAGCCGCTCGCGCGGGTCTTTATCTTTNATGGCCAGATAGGCCTCTTTNTGCAGAAAATCCTTGTCTAGCTTGATCAAGCCCGCCAGACCCACCTCCTGCGGCCAATATTCCGGGCTATATTCCCGCGACCAAGAGCCGTAGCCTTTTTCCACGCGAAGGCTCATTAATGCACGGGCCCCGACAGGGCCTGCGTCAAAGTCTTTCGCGCAGTCCAGCAGGGCCTCATAGAGCCGCAACTGGTCTTCTGTTTTGCAATGCAGCTCCCAGCCCAAATCCCCTGTGAAAGAGACCCGCAGCGCGACGCAGTCCACGCCGGCCAGCTCAATACGCTTGGATCGCATGAAGGGGAAATCCTCAGTGGCCAGCGACGTATTCGTCAGACGCTGCAGCAATGCGCGGGACTTTGGCCCCGCGACATTAAAGCCGCAAAGCGCTTCGGTCAGGCTTTCAAAGCTCACGCCTGCAGGCATNGGAACCATCTTCCAGAACCGCTGATGATAGCGTTCGGCCATGCCNGAGCCNATGATCATAAATTCATCTTCGGCCAAGCGCGTCACNGTGAAATCCCCAGCAATCCCNCCGCGCACACCGATCAAAGGCGTCAGGCAAGAGCGGCCCACCGCCTTGGGCATCTTATTGGCGAAGACGGCGTTGAGCCACGCCTCCGCCTGCCCGCCACAGACGCGATATTTGGCGAAATTCGAAATATCTATGATCCCAGCCGTATTGCGCAGCATACGGCATTCGCGGCCCACGGGCTCGAACCAATTTTGCCGGGTGAAGCCATTTGTGTCCTTTGCGCCGGGGTGATCGGCAAACCACTGCACATGCTCCCAGCCGTAGTTCAGCCCAAACACGCCGCCAAGGGTCGTTTGCAAAGCATGGGCCGGGCGGGTGCGGACAGGCCGGCCAGCATCGCGCTCTTCATTGGGAAAATGGATCGCAAAACGCTTGGCATATTGGTCGCCCACCCGCGCCTTGGTAAAGGCCTTATCGGCCCAGTCGCCAAAACGCGCGACATCCCAAGCGAACATATCATATTGGCTTTCGCCCTCAACCATCCATTGCGCCGACATCAAACCCATACCGCCCGATTGGCTAAAACCAGGGATGATCCCATTACAGCAGAAATAGTTTGTCAAATCGGGATGCGGGCCAAACAATACATTGCTGTCGGGCGACCAGATCATCGGCCCATTAATCACGCGTTTGATCCCAGCTGTGCCTACGGCAGGCACGCGATCAATGGCACGCATCATATTGTCTTCGATCCGGTCTAAGTCATCGGCAAAAAGTTCATGGGCGAAATCAAGCGGCGTGCCTTCTTCGGCCCAAAACCGCAGATCCTTTTCATAGGCGCCAATCAAAAGCCCCTGCCCCTCTTGGCGCAGATAATATTCGCCATCACGATCCGCAACCGACGGCAGGCGCTGGCTCATCGCGGCCACCTCTGGAATGGTTTCGGTCACGAAATATTGATGCTCTGTTGGCTGAAGCGGCAAGGTAATACCGGCCATCGCGGCCACCTCTCGCCCCCAGAGACCGGCGGCATTCACCACCCATTGCGTGTGAATATCGCCCTTCGGGGTGCGCACAATCCAGCTGCCATCGGCCTGGGCCTCTGTCCCCATCACCGGGGTGAAACGATGAATTTCCGCACCCCGCGCCCGCGCGCCGGCCGCATAGGCATGGGTGACACCTGAGGGATCGACATTGCCGCCATCAGGTTCAAACATGATGCAGCGCACCCCGTCATAATTGACCAAAGGATGCAGCCGCTCCGCCTCCTCGCGGCTGACCTCGTGAAAGTTCATGCCGTAGAATTTGGCCTTAGCCGCCTGAAGACGCAGCTGATGTTCCCGGTTTTCTGTTTGGGCCAGATAGAGGCTTCCGGGCTGAAACACGCCGCAGCTTTGTCCGGTCTCGGCTTCCAGCTCATTGTAAAGGTTCATCGTGTAGTGTTGGATACGGCTGATATTGGTGCTGTCATGTAGCCCGTGAATATTCGCCGCCGCATGCCATGTCGAACCGGACGTCAGCTCGTCGCGTTCCAACAGAACCACATCACTCCAGCCCAATTTGGTCAGATGATAAAGTATAGAACAACCAATGACACCGCCACCGATTACAACTGCTTGAGCATGGGTCCGCATTTTCGGCACTTTCTCTAAATTCTCTCGCATAGAGTATCGGCAATGCCTCGGGATGACCATTGCCCCAAGGCGACATCCTATGTCTGATTTGAACCATCTGATCACTTCTCGGACAATTCAAACGAGCTCCATAGCCGCCTCCGATAATTTTGGCCGTTTTATGTCGGGAACTGCTATTCTTTTACCCCTATCCCCGCCATAATCTTCCCAACACAGCAGCAGGAGACCTATCATGAAAACCACCACCCGAGTCGCAATTATCGGCGGAGGCGTCGTCGGATGTTCGGTTTTGTACCATCTGACCAAACTTGGCTGGTCTGATGTGATGCTGCTCGAACGCTCTGAGTTGACCTCGGGGTCCACCTGGCATGCGGCCGGCGGATTTCATACGCTCAATGGTGACACCAATATGGCGGCGCTACAGGGCTATACCATCAAGCTTTACAGGGAACTCGAAGCAATCACTGGCATGTCTTGTGGTCTGCATCATGTGGGCGGCGTGACGCTGGCAGACAATCAAGATCGGTTTGATATGCTGGTCGCAGAGCGCGCCAAACACCGCTATATGGGGCTAGAGACAGAGATCATCGGCCCTGACGAGATCTCAAAAATAGCCCCGGTGACTAATATTGAGGGGATCATCGGCGGGCTTTATGATCCGCTTGATGGGCATCTCGACCCATCGGGCACAACCCATGCCTATGCTAAGGCCGCCAGAATGGGAGGGGCGCATATTGAGACCCATTGCAAAGTCCTCTCCACCACGCAGCGCGCCGATGGCACTTGGGATCTGGTGACAGATAAAGGCACTGTGCACGCAGAGCATATTGTAAATGCCGCCGGCCTTTGGGCGCGTGAGGTGGGCGCCATGGCGGGCGTCTATTTCCCACTTTTACCGATGGAGCATCAATATCTTGTCACTGAAGAGGTTCCCCAGATTGCAGATATGATTGACGCAGGCGGCGAGCATCCCCATGTGATGGATCCCGCAGGAGAAAGCTATCTGCGCCAAGAAGGTCGCGGCCTTTGCATCGGATTTTACGAACAGCCCTGCCGTCCTTGGGCTGTAAACGGCACGCCTTGGGACTTTGGCCACGAGCTCTTGGCCAATGACTTTGACAAGATCGAAGACAGCATCGCCTTTGCCTATCGGCGGTTCCCAGCGCTTGAAAAAGCCGGGGTGAAATCCGTGATCCACGGCCCCTTCACCTTCGCCCCCGACGGCAACCCTCTGGTGGGGCCAGTGCCCGGGATGCGCAATTATTGGTCCGCCTGTGCTGTCATGGCGGGCTTCAGCCAAGGCGGCGGCGTTGGCCTGACGCTGGCGCAATGGATGGTGGAAGGCGAGCCGGAGCGCGATGTCTTCGCCATGGATTGCGCCCGCTTTGGCGCATGGATAACGCCGGGCTATACGGTGCCAAAGGTCGTTGAGAATTATCAACGGCGTTTCTCTGTCAGCTACCCCAACGAAGAGCTGCCCGCCGCCCGCGGCCTACGCCGCACCCCGATGTATGACCATTTCAGCGCCATGGGCGCTGTCTGGGGCGCGCAATTTGGGCTCGAAGTGCCGAATTATTTTGCCCAAAATGGCGAGCCTGATTTTGAGACCCCTTCCTTCCGCAGGTCGAACGCTTGGGGCGCGGTGAAACGCGAGGTCAAAGCCGTGCGCCGCGGCGTTGGCATCAATGAAGTGCATAATTTCTCAAAATTCTTGGTCAGTGGCGCCCATGCACGCGCCTGGCTCGACCGGATCATGGCGGGGCGAATTCCGCAAGCCGGCCGCCTCTCGCTCACGCCCATGCTTTCGCCAAAGGGTAAGCTTATCGGTGATTTCACCGTTTCTTGTATCCGCGAAGGCCTGTTCCAACTGACCGCCAGCTACGGCAGTCAGGCCTATCACCAGCGCTGGTTCGAACAGAATATGGAGCCTGGCGTCACGCTGCAAAACATCTCCGATCAACGCACTGGCTTTCAAATTGCCGGGCCGAAGGCGGCAGAGGTGCTGCAGGCCTGCACCACGGCCAATGTGGCCGATATTAAGTTCCTTGATGTCAAAGAGCTGGTGGTCGGCGCCACAGCCTGTCTTGTGCAACAGGTGAGCTATACGGGCGATCATGGCTTTGAGCTCTATTGTGACCCCATGGCCCAAAGGGCGCTCTGGGACAGACTATGGCAAGCCGGGAAGCCGCATGGCATGACCCCTTTCGGCATGCGCGCGATGATGTCCCTGCGCTTGGATCGGTTCTTCGGCTCTTGGCTCTCGGAATTTTCACCCGATTACACCGCCGCTGAAACCGGCCTTGATCGGTTCATAAGCTTCCGCAAAAATGTGGATTTCATCGGACGTAGCGCTGCGGAAGCCGAACGTCTCACCCCGCCAGAGCGTCAATTGGTGATCTTCGAAGTGGACGCGCATGATGCGGACGCCGTGGCCTATGAGCCGGTGTTTATCAACGGAACGGTTCAGGGGTTTTGCACCTCCGGCGGCTATTCGCATCATGCCGAAAAATCCATCGCCTTTGCCTTGGTGCCCCGCGCTGAGATGACTGATGACTTGCAGGCTGAAATTGAAATTCTAGGCCAATTGCGTCCTGCCAAACGTCTGTTGGAGCCCTTGTTATAGCTGTTGATGCCACCAATTTCGCGCCGCAGATCTTGATCTGTGCCGCTGGCGCCTCGCGGCGTATGGCGCCCGATGACAAGCTCATGTTGCCCCTGCACGGCCGCCCACTTTTGCGCCATATGGCCAAGCGTGTGCTAGAGATCTCTGTGCCCACGCTTGTGGCTCTGCCGCCAGAGCCGCACCCCAGATGGCACGCCGTGAAAGACTTGCCTTTGCGCAAGATAAGCTACCCAGAGAGCGCCGAAGGACTGTCCGGCACCCTGCGCGCGGCCGTGGCAGATCTCCCCCCGACGGTCACACATCTCTGCGTGGTTCTGGCAGATTTACCGGAGCTTGCCCCGGTAGATTTTGCGCAGCTCTTTGAACACAGACGTCAGTATGCTGACTGCTTGATCTGGCGCTCACTTAGCCCAAACGGAAAACCAGCGCATCCAACATTGTTTCACCGGGACACGTTTCCCGCTTTTGCTCAGATCTCCGGGGATGTTGGCGCACAACCGGTGATCGCCAAGTTCAAATCAGCTTTACACGAATTTACCAGCTCTCGCCGAGCTGGATCTTATGATATTGATACGCCGCAGGACTATAAAACCTATCTGAAAAGCCAGGTATAGGCGCATCACCTAGGCCGACGGCGGTGCAATTTTGCGCAAAATACCCGACGCAAGAAATACCCCCACCGCCACGAGGATCACCCCAAAAACCTTTAAAGGTGTGACGGTTTCCCCCAAAAACAACACACCTCCTATAAGTGCCATCAAAGGGGTCAAGGCCCCAAAGGCAGAGGATTGCGCCGCGCCAAGCAGTTTCACCGCATAGCTAAATAAAACCATCGCCAATATTCCAATGATGAAACTTTGAATGATGATCATGATCCAAATATCCGGCCAAGGCACGCTGGAAAAACTGACGTTTCCGCTGAAATAGCACCGGTACCGCGGCCAAAGTGCCCCAAAACAGCCCGATCACTAAACCCTGCATCGGGCTCAGACCACTTTGGCGAAACACCACGGAATATATCGCCCAAAGGCCAGAGCCGCTCAGAAACATCAAATGCCCGCGCCAAGCGCCATCGCTGCCACCTTTGAGGATGGGCCAAAGACTGACGAGCAGCGCCCCCAGCAGGATCATCGCCAGGCCGGCCCGACGGCGCGGCCCCGGCACTTCGCCAGCCAAGGCATAGGCGGCCACAGCGGCCCAAAATGGCAACATCCCCGGCGCCAATGCCCCGCCGTCAGAGGCCGGCGCGAAGGCAAGGCCTTTGGAGACCACATAGGGAAAAACAGCACTGGCGCCGACCATCAGCATTGCCGCGCGGGGCCAAGCCATCTTTGGGGGCATGACGCCCAGCTTCCACATCCATGGCAGCATGACAATGGCGCCGGGCAACAGCCGCAACACCAAGAGCTCTTCTATCGTGAAGTCGCTTTGCACCGCAAATCGGGTGATGAGCATAAATCCTGCCCAAATCGTGACCGTAGCCATGGCCGCGATCAGGCCAAACGCCCGTGTTTCCAAAATTGCCATCACCACCTGCCCTTATCGTATCAAAGCCACGGCACAGTCATCGCCGCCAAGACGATGTACCGACCACCCTTTGCCAATGTAACCAAAGCCACAAACGGCCAAAAACTTTCCCGCAGCGCGCCTGCCACCACCGTAATCGGATCGCCAACGATCGGCAGCCAGCTCGCCAGTAAAGACCACCTACCGTAGCGCAGATACCACCTCTGCGCGCGTTGCATTTGCTCTTGAGAAGCTGGAAACCAAGACCGCCCTTCAAAGCGGCGAACTGCGCGTCCCAAACCCCAATTTATCACCGCCCCCAGTACATTGCCCAATGTGGCGATAATGAGCAGATAGGCAACAGGTTTCTGACCGGCAACCAAAAGTCCGACCAAGACTGCCTCCGATTGCATCGGCAAAATAGTTGCGGCCATTAATGCCGAAATGAACAATACCGCGTAAGAGGTCATCACAGGGCCCTAAGGACGGGCATTGAATACAAACAGCGCTTCACCGCCGATTTCATAACCGTTGATGATCCTTTCGGCGCGCGGTGAGACCAACCAATTTTCCAAGGCCTGAGCCGCTTGCGCTTTGATATGCGCATGGCGTTCTGGGTTAACCGGCAGGTAAGAATATTGATTGAACAAGGCAGGATCACCGGCAAAGAGCAGGCTAAGATCGCCTTTGTTGCCAAAGTTCAACCAACTGGCCCGATCTGCCAAAATATAGGCATTCATGGCCGAGGCGCTGTTCAGACTGGCCCCCATCCCCGCACCGACCTCCCTGTACCATGCGGCAAAATCTGCAGGGTCGTGATCTGCCGCAGCCCAGAGCGCCGTCTCTTTTCGATGCGTGCCGCTGTCATCTCCGCGGCTGACAAAGGTCGCTTGAGCCGATGCAATGCTCTGCAGGGCCTCGATTGCCGATGTGGCCGCGCGCACCTGCGCGGGATCGCCCGATGGGCCAATCACAACAAAGTCGTTATACATGATTTCACGCCTGTGGCTGCCGTAACCCGCAGCCACAAAAGCCAGCTCGGCAGATTTGGAATGTACGAGAATAGCATCCACATCGCCGGACTGCCCAAGCCGGATGGCCTGCCCGGTCCCCACCACCAAAAGCTGCACATCCAGACCAATATCCTGTGCAATGGCCGGCAAAAGCACGTCCGATAGGCCGGAATTGTTGAAACTTGTCGTGGCGGCAAGCCGCAAAGTCTCGGCAGAAGCCGCCGTTCCCGCAATGGTGAGAGCGATCAATATGGCGCGGATCATTCTATGATATCCCCATTCAAAAAGGCGATAGCGCCGGGTGATTTGGGCGCAGCGAAAAAGCGATCAGCCGGCCCCTGCTCTTCCAGCTGCCCCTTATTGAGAAATAAAACCCGATCCGCAAGGCGGCGGGCTTGGCCAAGGTCGTGGGTGGTCATGATGATCCGCGCGCCGGCCGCGCTCGCGTCGCGTAAGATCTCTTCAATCTCACGGGTCGAGCGCCCATCCAGATTGGAGCAGGGTTCATCGAGGAACACTGTATCTGGCCGGCGGATCAAGGCGCGTGCAAGGGTAAGTTTTTGTTGCTCGCCGCCGGACAAGCGCGGCGCCGGAACATCGAGCTCTGCGCTGAGCCCAATCCGCGCTGCCCAATGCGCCACACGCGCGGAAATTTCCGCTTTCGGCAAGCCCAACAATTGCAAAGGATAGGCCAAATTCGCCCGAACCGAGCGCCGCAGCATAATTGGGCGTTGAAAGACATAGGCTTGACCCTGCCGCACCGTTTTGGCCGGTACAGTCCAGCTGACAGAGCCGCTGGTGAGCCGATCAACCCCATGCAAGACCTTAAGCAACGTGGTCTTTCCCGCGCCATTCGGTCCAAGAACAATCGTGAAACCGCCGCCGGCCAAATCAAGATCAAGCGGCCCCAGAACAGCCTTGCCGCGGCGTTTCACCACCACGCCATGCAATTGAGCGTAAAGGTCTTGGCTCACCATCGGCCCTCCCGTTCTGTGCGCGACAGAGTATGAATGGCCAGATTGACACATAGGCTCAAAGCGATGAGCACGAAGCCCAGCCCGAGGGCCAGTGCGAAATCCCCCTTGCCCGTTTCCAAAGCAATGGCCGTGGTTAGGACCCGTGTGACGTGATCGATATTGCCGCCCACAATCANAATGGCGCCCACTTCCCCAATGGCCCGGCCAAACCCGGCCAAGGCGGCGGTCATCAAGGCGCGCCGCCCATCCCAAATGAGCGTTGCAATTCTTTGGCCATGCGTGGTGTTTAGGGAAATTAATAGATCATGATAGTCCGACCAAAGCTCGCGCATGGCTTGGTGAGTAATGGAGGCAATCAGAGGCGTGATGATAATCACCTGTGCGATGATCATGGCGGCGGGTGTAAACAGCAGGCCCAACACACCAAATGGGCCCGTGCGCGACAGGAGCAAATAGACAATCAACCCCACCACGACAGGCGGCAGGCCCATCAATGCATTCATAGTGGCAATAACCAAACGGCGGTGGCGGAACCTGCGAATGGCCAACCAAGTCCCCAAAGGCAAAGCCAAGGCGGAGGCGATCACCAATGCGCTCAAACTCACTTGCAAAGATCTTAGCGTGATATCGATAAGGTCCGCGTCGAGGGACCATATCAGCAGAAATGCCTCCGCCATTCCGGCCCATATTTCACTCATGTCAAAGCCGTCCCGGTCATTACGCCACACTCATGGATCGGGCCAAGACACGGTGTCGAACGCGCGGGTTTGGCATGTGATCCCCGCTCGACTTAAAACCAGCTTGGCCACGACCGCAATGGGGCGCGCGGCAAATTGGCTGCAAAATGAGATTTCAAGCCGCAATAACCTTCCCCGACCTAGGCCGCCCACCGCCGTTGCACGATCAATTGCATTTTTCGGCTGAGTGCTTGAAGGTGCACCGCATGGGCGGCGCGCAGGCGCCCCTGCCAGCCAACGGGGATAAGATCCATGTCAGAGACATCCGCCACTTTCGATTACGTCATCATTGGTGGCGGCACTGCCGGCTGCTTGCTGGCCAACCGCCTAAGCGCGGAGCCAAACCATCGGGTCTTATTGCTCGAAGCGGGCAAAACAGACAGCTACCCGTGGATTCACATCCCTGTCGGTTATCTATACTGTATTGGCAATCCGCGCACAGATTGGATGTATCACACAGAGCCCGATGCGGGCCTTAACAATCGTGTGCAACGCTATCCGCGCGGCAGGGTCTTGGGCGGCTGCTCCTCGATCAACGGCATGATCTATATGCGCGGCCAAGCGCGGGATTATGACGCTTGGGCGAAAATCACCGGCGATGACAGCTGGTCTTGGCAAAACGCGCTTGCGGATTTCAAAGCCCACGAGAACCATTACCGCCTTGATCAAGGCGCCGATCCGATCACTGGGAACAACAGCCGGTTTTCAGATATGCACGGCTCTGGCGGTGAGTGGCGCGTAGAAAAACAACGCCTGAGCTGGGATGTGCTGGACAGTTTTGCCGATGCCGCCGAACAGGCCGGAATTGAGAAAATCGACGATTTCAACGCCGGTGATAATGCCGGTGTCGGCTATTTTGATGTCAATCAACGCTCCGGTTGGCGTTGGAGCAGCTCCAAGGCCTTTCTACGCCCGGCGCGCGGACGGCCAAATTTGACGATCTGGACCGAAGCGCAAGCTCAAAAACTTACCTGGAGCACTGCGGACAATGGCCAGCCGCGGTGCTCGGGCCTGAGCCTGTCTCGCGCGGGGCAAACTGTCCAGGTCACAGCCAACCGCGAGGTGATCTTATCTGCCGGCGCAATCAATTCACCGCAAATCCTACAGCTCTCCGGTATCGGCCCGGCAGATTTGCTGCGATCCCACGGCATTGAGGTGATCCGCGACGCGCCGGTGGGGGAAAACCTCCAGGACCATCTGCAAATCCGCGCAGTGTTCAAGGTCAATGGGACACAGACACTCAACACGCTGGCCAATAGCCTGTTTGGGCGGTTGAAAATCGGTGCCGAATATTTGCTCAACCGCTCGGGTCCAATGAGCATGTCGCCCAGTCAATTGGGCGCCTTCACCCGCTCTGATCCCGCCCGCCCCCATGCCAATCTCGAATACCATGTGCAGCCCTTGAGCCTGGAGGCCTTTGGCGAAGATCTCCATGACTTTCCCGCGATTACCGTCAGCGTCTGCAATCTCAACCCAACCAGCCGAGGCCAGGTGCAAATCAGCTCGGCCAATTTTCAAGATCCGCCCAAGATTATGCCCAATTACCTCAGTACCGCCGAAGATCGGCAAGTTGCGGCCGATAGCCTGCGCCAAGCGCGGAAAATTATGGCGCAACCTGCGATGCAGGTCTACGCGCCAGAAGAATTGAAGCCGGGGGTGCAGCACCAAAGCGATGAAGAATTGGCGCGGCTCGCGGGTGATATTGCCAATACGATTTTCCACCCGGTCGGCACGGTTAAAATGGGGCAGATGGACGATCCCTCAGCGGTTCTAGATCCACATCTGCGTGTTAAAGGCGTGCAAGGGCTGCGTGTGGTCGATGCCAGCGTCATGCCAACCATCACCAGCGGCAACACCAACGCCCCCACCCTGATGATCGCCGAAAAGGCCGCCGCCTGGATAAAAGAGGGCCTGTGAGCCGCGTCGAAAATTTACCGCCGCAACCCAATGGACAAACCCTAAATTCTTGATTACTTGGCATCTCGACAGTCTAAACTGCAGGGTTTGGAGAGGTGCCGGAGTGGTCGAACGGGACGGATTCGAAATCCGTTGTACCTGCAAGGGTACCCAGGGTTTGTCGACTCAAAAATCACCTAGTCGAACGGATTTTTGCTTTCTTCAATAGATTTGGAGACAGACAATGACAAACATCACAAACTTTCTGAACAAGCATGCTGCCTACATTTGGGACACAACTGACCTGCACCATAAGGAAAGTACTGCAAAACTGAAGGTGTTTTTAGATTTCGGTGACAATGCTGATAAACGGTTGGATGAAATCAGCGGGGCTGACATACTTGATTTCTGCCACTGGCTAAAAGAGACACGAGGTATATCAGACAACACTATCAATCATTATCGTTCAGCCCTGAGCAAGTTCTTTAATTATGCCAAAGATTATTTGGACCTACCAAAAATTCCAAACATCAAATTTGTTAAAGTTAAGAACCAGCGTGTGCGCTTTTATAGCCGCTCAGAAGTGAAACAAATCAGAGAATATCTGGCTGGCCACAAACACGCATGGCTGCTGCCAATGTTTAACATCGGTATGAATACAGGAATGCGCCTCAGTGAGATATTGCGTGTTCGACAAAAGGACGTGGTGTTCATAAATGATGTCCGTCATGTACGTTTAACTCACACAAAAAACGGAGACCGCCGAAACGTTCCACTTAGCGATGACGCTTTTAACGCATTTGAAGCGTTAAACTGGAACGCAGAGGCCATGTTTGTTGAGGGCGCACATTATTATGCTTGGAAAAATATCAGGCTAAATATTTGTGATGGCGACAAGTCTGCTGTTTTCCATTGTACCCGCCATACCGCAGCTACCGTGATGGCTAACGAGATGAACATTAATCATCTGTTAATTGGCGCTATGCTTGGTCACAAAGACCCCTCAAGCACGATGAAATATGTTCACACCAATCCAAATACGATGGGGGCGATTGCTGCACGTCTTGCAGATATTATCAATTCTTGAATGAGTTAAATGAAAAACTTAAAGTAAAATAAAAAAGGACCCTTCAGGCGTACTTTACAGGAAGATTAGAATGGCAAAAGGCAAAGGAACTTACGGTAAAAAAGTAGGTCATTCACCAAAAAAAAGTGAGCAGTCTGGCGGGGGGTATCCCCCCACCAGATTTATTTAGGCATGCGTCGCTTTATCGATTTAAAGCTCAGACATTTGACCCATTACAGACCCTATATTTTCATCAATTAATTGAGCGCCCTCTTCATGATTTCTTTTGCGTTCTTCCAGAACGGAATCACGCTCTTTTTTGAAATCAGCTTCATTTGCATAAGTCGTAACAGAACCATGATGATTGTCGTCAACCTTGAATAAGACAGTATCCTCAGCAATCATATTGGGCTTGCGGCCGCGCAACCAATCTTGGACAAAAGCATCCTCAGGCACACCATCTTTCCAAAACCATTTACTATAAACTACAAACTTGGCCATCGTATTACTCCTTTATAAAAGAAGGCATATCATTTTTGTTAAGCATTAGCTGGCACGTATGCCTTCATAATACGCTGCGCCGCTGCTACTACTGGCCCGTTATCGATACACTCATGAACTTCTAAACTTGCAAAAGTACCAGATGCGTGAGCTGCAGCCATAACGCCCATCGCTGTCGCAGCATCAGGGACATTAAAATCAACAATAATGTCCATTCTACCACGCATAAAACTTGCAAAATTAACGCTACCACCAGCGGCTTCAGCAACCGTTTTCACTGCAGCCATCCGGTCAGAGCCACCAATTATACCCTTAGCGCCCTCTGCGTTATAAGAACCCATCATTATGCATCTAATTGACATCTCTTTTTCCTCCCTAATTTCTATATTCACATTATTTCACTCTCAAAATTGTGCATAAAATAAACTTTAAAACTACACTAAATCATAAATCAGTTTTTCTTCTTTTATTTTCATAGACTTGTTATAACTGACCAACTCCAAACCATATCGAACAACCACCTCTCATTTGAATGTAAGTGCGGTCACGCACCCAATGTTCCTGTGACGCAACTGATGGAACGCTACGGCAAAGAGATAACGGTCAAGGAAGTCATGAAGAAAGCTAGATGCTCTAACTGTGGGCAGAAGAACAACTTCGAATTTCGGATTATCTATATCGGTGGCAGTTACGATGCGATGCTCGGTGGAACTACCAAGCCCAAAAAGCCTGACCTTATTTAGTAGTTGCCTTGGCCCACGGTTCACATTGTACCGTTATTGGGTAACGATCAATTTTGCAAAAGCGGTACCATTTACCACCATAACTTTTTTCAACCCATTGTGTTGTTTCAATCGCCGATGGTTTTTTAGCAAGGTCTAGATAACTATAACTGAAATAAGACGCTAAAATTAATGATAAAGCGGCAAAAATTTTCCANNNCATTTAANAATTCCTCNNNGGGTCAAATGTCATGCCTNNTTAGGCAGACGGACTATCAACTATGAACACCTGCGGCCACTTGCGAGTGACAACCTAGGCCTGAGCATAACGACAGTCATTTCCCCTTATCAACACTATTTTGGAATTATAAAATGACCGACTTAATAGCGNCCCACTTTGGTGTGGTTATTGACGCGGCGGCTAAAGTTGAACAAACAAAGAGATGATGGCTTTGCTGCATAAAACGCCAGCAGAGAACCTACTACTTCGCATCCAAGACCCAGAGGCTAAATCATCAGACCTGAATGTCGCCCGTCAGTTTCTAAAGGACAACGGGATAGACGCAGTGCCTGTCGAGGGGTCGCCTTTGAGTGACCTAGTGGCCACCCTGCCCGACTTTAGCGATGATACATTTGATGTATCCGAACTTAAGCTCAATTAGATGGGATAACGCAGTCATCGGATTCGACATTTCCTAAATTGTCACAACCGGGTCCGTCCTTACCGAGAGCGATAACGGCGAAATAGATTATGAACGCAATTACGACATACTTAGCGTAGGAGAAAATCTTCATATTTCACAATCTATTTTGAACTGCATTCCCCATCATACATACGGATTAATATGTTCAAAGCAACAACCTCGCTTGGCATCCCCATAGCGAAAGACCCGCTATCAGATTTCCGAAAGTTCCTCTTCGTTATCTGGAAGCACCTTAACCTCCCCGACCCTACCCCAGTTCAATATGACATCGCCTACAATCTACAACACGGCGACAAGCGAATGATTATTCAAGCGTTCCGTGGTGTCGGTAAATCTTGGATTACTTCAGCCTACGTCGTCTGGCTGCTCTACATGAACCCGCAGTTAAACATCTTGGTCGTCTCAGCGTCGAAGTCTCGCTCTGATGACTTCACCACGTTTACCCTCAGGCTCATCAGCGAGATGGACATTCTGGCACACCTGCGGCCCAAAACTGACCAAAGACAGTCGAAGATTAGCTTTGATGTAGCCCCTGCAGCTGCGTCACACGCACCCTCAGTGAAATCTGTGGGTATCTCAGGCCAGCTTGCTGGCTCTCGTGCAGATGTAATCGTCGCAGATGACATCGAAGTCCCAAACAACTCCATGACCCAAGGCATGAGGGATAAACTGTCAGAGGCTGTGAAGGAATTTGACGCTATTCTTAAACCAGAAGGCCGTATCATCTACCTTGGGACACCACAGAACCAAGAGAGCCTCTACAACAAGCTACCCGACCGTGGATACAAGGTCAGTATCTGGCCAGCACGATACCCGAACACTGACCAAACTGTTGGCTACGGAGTCAAAGTTAGCCCGTCTTATCTCAAATGCTATAGCAGCTAATGATTTACTTGTGGGTGAACCTACAGACCCTGCCCGTTTCTCCGAGTTTGACCTATTGGAACGTGAAGCATCCTACGGACGCTCAGGTTTTGCACTGCAGTTTATGCTCGATACG
>JGI26080J50196_1000671_pt1 | contig 15473 bp, 10 predicted proteins | sample SaaInl0LU_22_DNA_FD_50196 | JGI IMG/M metagenome (IMG submission 50196)
CTGCCTTTCTTTAATTCTTGACCAAAATCAAGTAAACAAAACCTCATATCTACTGATATGAGGTTTTTTTGTTACTATTTAATTTATAATTGTTTTCCTATATTGACTATATATAGTTTATATCAAAAGAAACGCATCGTATAAGAAATACGATGCGTTTTTTAGTTTAAAAGGATTCTATATTTACATAGAAACTAAATCACCAGCAATATCTTTAGATGGTAATTCAGATTTTCCCATCAAAAATAAATCTACTTGTCTAGCAGCTTCTCTTCCTTCTGAAATTGCCCAAACAATTAAAGATTGTCCTCTTCTCATATCACCAGCAGTAAAGATATGCTTTACGTTGGTTTGGTATTTGCCATATTCAGCTACGTAGTTTGATCTTTGGTCTGTTCTAATCCCTAATTTATCAGCCAACGTTTCTTCAGGGCCAGTAAAACCAAGTGCCAATAAGGCTAAATCACAAGGCCATGTTTTTTCTGTCTCTGGAATCTCTATCAATTCAGGTCTTTTACCAGGTACCATTTTCCACTCTACCTTTACTGTTTTTAAAGCAATTAATTTTCCTTCTTTATTTTTTACGAATTCTTTTGTATTGATAAGCCAATTTCTCTCAACCCCTTCTTCATGAGACGAAGACGTTTTTAATTTTAAGGGCCAAAAAGGCCATGGTGTTTGTGGCGATCTTTCTCCTGGTGGTTTAGGCATTATTTCAAAGTTTACTACTGATTTTGCACCTTGTCTATTAGAAGTTCCGATACAGTCAGATCCAGTGTCACCACCACCAATTACAATTACATTTTTATCTGTAGCTACAATCTGATCGTTTACTTTTTTGTCTAATACTACCTTTGTTTGTTGGGTTAAAAATGTCATTGCCTGTACCACTCCATCCGCATCTATACCTTTTGTTGGTAAACTTCTAGTTTTAGTTGCCCCTCCACATAATACAATAGCATCAAAATTATCTAATTCTTCAACATCATAATTAACTCCTACGTTTGTATTTGTTCTGAAAAGAATTCCTTCTGCTTTTAATATTGCTATTCTTCTGTCTATAATATGTTTTTCCATTTTAAAATTTGGAATACCATATCTTAATAATCCTCCAACTTCATCGTGTCTTTCAAAAACTGTAACGGTATGACCTGCTCTATTTAATTGTTGTGCTGCAGCTAAACCTGCAGGACCAGACCCTATTATTGCAATTGTTTTATCCGTTCTAGTTTTAGGAAGCTGTGGTTTTATCCAACCTTCTTTAAACGCTCGTTCAACAATATTTTTTTCAATATTCTCTATAGATACGGGGTCTTCAATAATTCCTAAAACACATGCTTGTTCGCAAGGTGCAGGGCATAATCTACCTGTAAATTCTGGAAAATTATTAGTAGAATGTAAAATCCAAGAAGCTTTTTTCCATTCTCCTTGGTGAACCATATGATTAAAATCTGGGATTAGATTTCCTAAAGGACACCCACTATGACAAAATGGTATTCCACAATCCATACATCGAGATCCCTGTTTTGTGATCTGTTTATCTGTTAAAGGAACTGTAAACTCATTATAATGTTTTACACGATCCATGACAGATTTGTATGTTTCATCTTGTCTTTCTATTTCTTTAAATCCTGTTACTTTTCCCATGACATTATGCTGTTGTTAGTTCTTCGAACATTGGTTCTTCTGTTTCTAAACGTTCTAAAGCACGTTTATATTCAATTGGCATTACCTTAACAAATTTTGTTAAGCTATTGTCCCAGTCCGTTAATAATTCCGTTGCTTTTTTACTGTTCGTGTATGCAAGGTGTTTTTCGATATTCGATTTTAATGCTGCTGCATTTTCTTCTGAAATGTTTTCAAATTCGATGGTTTCAGTATTACATAATCCATTTTTGAAATTACCTTCTGGATCATAAACATAAGCAATACCACCACTCATTCCAGCCGCAAAGTTTCTACCGGTTTTTCCTAAAACAATGATTTCACCTCCTGTCATATACTCACAACAATGATCACCCACTCCTTCTACCACTGCAGTTGCTCCTGAATTTCTTACGGCAAAACGTTCTCCTGCAATACCATTAATATATGCCTGACCGTTTACTGCGCCAAAAAGACAAACATTACCAACTATAATGTTATCTTCTGCAATAAAATCTGCAGAAGCGGGTTTTTTAATAATTAATTTAGCCCCAGATAATCCTTTACCTAAATAATCGTTCGTATTCCCTTCTAATGTAAAGGTTAGACCATGAGCACCAAAAGCTCCAAAACTTTGACCTGCAGAACCTGAAAAGTTTAAATTTAAAGTATCTTCAGGTAACCCTAAATGACCATATATCTTAGAGATCTCGTTACTAACTATAGCTCCAACGGTTCTATTTGTATTTTTAATTTTATAGGCTAAACTCATTTTTTCTTTACGATACATCGCTCTATGAGAGTCTTTTAGTATCGTAAAGTCTAATACATGATCTATATTATGATCTTGTTTTTCTGTATTATGCACAGTCATTTTTCTATACGAGTCAGGTCTATATAATATGCTAGATAGATCTAAACCTTTTGCTTTGTAGTGTCTTATTGCTTTATTAGCATTGATTTTATGGGTTTGACCCACCATCTCAGACAATGTTCTAAATCCTAATTGTGCCATAATACCTCTTAACTCTTCTGCGATATAATAGAAAAAGTTAATGACGTGTTCTGGTGTTCCTTTAAAGTTTTTTCTAAGGTCTTTGTCTTGAGTTGCAATTCCGACAGGACAAGTATTTAAATGACATTTTCGCATCATAATACATCCAGAAGCCACAAGAGGCGCCGTTGCAAAACCAAATTCTTCTGCGCCAAGTAGTGCTGCTATTGCTACATCTCTACCTGTTTTTAATTGACCATCACACTCTACTACAATTCTACTTCGTAAACTATTCATTACTAAAGTTTGTTGTGCTTCAGCCAATCCAAGTTCCCAAGGTAAACCTGCGTGCTTTAATGAAGTTAGTGGTGATGCACCAGTACCACCATCATAACCCGATATTAAGACTACATCTGCTTTTGCTTTTGCAACACCAGCTGCAATGGTCCCTACACCCACTTCAGAAACAAGTTTTACATTAATACGTGCTTCTCTATTTGCATTTTTTAAATCAAAAATAAGTTGAGCTAGATCTTCTATAGAGTAAATATCATGGTGTGGTGGGGGAGAGATTAAACCAACAAAAGGAGTTGAATTTCTTGCATTGGCAATCCATGGTAATACTTTGTAACCAGGCAATTGACCACCCTCTCCAGGTTTGGCACCTTGTGCCATTTTTATTTGAATTTCTTTGGCATTTGTTAAATAATGCGAGGTAACTCCAAATCTACCTGAAGCAACTTGCTTTATGGCAGAATTTCTACTGTCACCATTACTATCTTTTTGAAAACGCTTTCTATCTTCTCCACCTTCACCAGAATTTGATTTTCCTCCAATCCTGTTCATTGCAATGGCTAAATTTTCGTGTGCTTCTTTAGAGATGGATCCGTAAGACATTGCCCCTGTTTTAAATCGCTTTACAATTTCTGTCCAAGGTTCTACTTCGTCTAATGGAATTGGATCTAAGTTGTCAAATTCGAACAGCCCTCTAATGGTCATTAAACTCTCTGCTTGTTCATTGATTGCTTTCGCATAAACATCGTAGCTTTTTTGATCGCTTAAACGCACAGCTTGTTGCAATTTAGAAACTGTAGTAGGGTTAAATAAATGGCGTTCTCCATTTCTTCTCCATCTATAATCTCCTCCAATATTTAAGCCTAAATTTTTATCAATTTGATTGTCTGGGTAGGCTTGTTTATAACGTTGATCAATTTCTTTTTCGATTTCATATAAGCCAATACCTTCAATTCTTGAAGCGGTATATGGAAAGTATTTTTCTACAAATTGTGAGTTAAATCCAACAATTTCGAAAATCTGAGAACCTCTATATGAATGCAATGTAGAAATTCCGATTTTATTCATCACTTTCAGCAACCCTTTACCAATAGCAGTATTAAAATTATCAACTGCTTCTTGTTCATCCATATCCGTGATAAAGCCCTCTTTAACTTGCATTCTAATGATTTCATTTACCATATATGGATTTATAGCACTTGCGCCATAACCAAATAAAGTTGCAAAATGATGGGGTTCACGTGGTTCTGCAGATTCTATAATAATATCAAAGTAAGAACGTTTACGCAACCTGTTTAATTGATGGTTTACAAAAGAGCAAGCCAATAAAGCAGGTATAGGAGCCAAGTCTTGATTAACCCCTCTGTCTGAAAGAATGATGATGTTTTTCTTAGCATCTAGGGCTTTTTCTACTTGAGTAATTACATTTTCTAGTGCATTTTCCAATCCGTTTAACCCCTCTTTTTTAGGGTAAAGAATCTGAATTGTTGCTGCACTAAAACTTTCGATGTCTATGGTTCTGATTTTTTCTAAATCGGCATTAGAAATTACTGGATTCTGAATTCTTAATTTTCTACATTGTNGTTCAGTAATGCTAAATATATTTNTATCTTTACCTAAGTTTAGACTAATATCTGTAACTATATTTTCTCGAATACCATCTAATGGCGGATTGGTGACTTGTGCAAATAATTGTTTAAAGTAGTTCGAGATTAATTGAGGCCTGTCTGATAAAACAGCAAGTGGAGTATCTATTCCCATAGAGCCTAGTGCCTCTTTACCCACTTGTGCCATTGGGGTGATTACCTCTTGTATGTCTTCGAAAGTATAGTTAAATAGACGTTGTCTTGTTTTTATATCGATTGTTTCAATAGGACAGGTTTGGTTGCTATAAGGCACATCTTTTAAATGCAAACGTGTTTTTTCTAACCATTCTTGGTAAGGTCTTTCGCCAACAATTTTACTTTTAATTTCTTTGTCCTCTATAATTCTTCCTTCATTCATGTCTACCAAGAACATTTTTCCTGGTTCTAATCGTCCATGTTTTGCAATATCTGAAGGATCTATATCTACAACACCAATTTCTGAAGACATGATTAATTTACCACTTTTGGTAACCGTATATCTAGAGGGTCTTAATCCATTTCTATCTAGTAAAGCACCAATATAATCTCCGTCTGTAAAAGGCACAGAGGCTGGGCCATCCCAGGGCTCCATGATACAAGCATTGTATTCATAGAACGCTTTGCGCTCTTTAGACATGGTTGCATGCTTTTCCCAAGCTTCAGGAATCATCATCATCATAATTTCTGGTAGCGATCTTCCAGTATGTGTGAGTAATTCTACTACCATATCCATAGAAGCAGAATCGGATTTACCAGGCAATATAATTGGAAATAATTTATCAATTTGAGGTCCAAAGACATCACTTTTCATGATTTCTTCTCGAACACGCATTCTACTCACATTACCTCTTAGGGTATTGATTTCCCCATTTTGGCACATGTGTCTAAAGGGTTGTGCAAGTTCCCATGTTGGCATGGTGTTGGTAGAAAAACGTTGGTGCACTAATGCCAAACGAGTTACTAAGTCTATTTCTTGTAAATCTTTGTAGTAGCGGCCTATGTCTTCTGGAATAATGATTCCTTTATAGATTATGGTGGTTATGGATAAACTTGGAACGTAAAAATACTGACTTTCAGAAATTTTAGAATTACGGATGCCATGCTCGGCTATTTTTCTTGCAGCATATAATTTTGCTTTAAAAGTAGCTTCATCAATATCTTTTGGTTTTTCTACAAATATTTGCTCTATATTAGGCTCTGAAGCCTTTGCGATTTCACCCAATTGGGTACTGTCTACAGGCACTATTCTCCAGCCAATGACAGATAGTCCTTGTTCTTCTATTTCTTGCTCGAACGTTGTTTTACAGAATTGATATTGATTGGAAATTTTAGGAAGAAAAACCATTCCAACTGCATAATTTCGTTGTTTTGGAAGCGTAAAATCGCAAACCCTTACAAAATATTCATGCGGAATGTCTATTAATAATCCAGCACCATCTCCGGTTTTACCGTCTGCACTGATACCTCCTCTATGTTCTAGTTTTACTAGTATTTCTAAGGCATCGTGAATAATTTGATTTGTCTTTTCACCATTCAAATTACATATAAAACCAGCACCACAATTTTCGTGTTCAAATTCGGGTAAATAAAGTCCTTGTTTCTCCATATCAAATTAAATTAAGTGTACAAATTTATGCATTTTGTTAGCAATAATTTAAGGATATGAGGATTTAGTTGTAATTTTTATGGCGAAAATAAAATTACGATATTAAAAATGTAGTTATTGTAATTTACATCAATCAAATTTAAGATATTCATAAAAATCAAAAAAAAGGCTTTACACACACTGTGTAAAGCCTTTTTTGTAGTAAATTAAGAAATTAATCTTCGTTTAATCTAAAATCGGAATACGCATCCATACCATGTTCGTGAACATCTAGCCCTTCTAATTCTTCTTTTTCACTTACTCTAATTCCCACTACTTTCTTTAATGTAAAAATAATTAAGAAAGACGTTGTTAAACAAAAAGCAGCATAACAAGCCACACCTGTTAACTGTATTAAGAATGTATGTTCTGGGTTTGTAGAAAAAATTCCAACAGCTAAAGTTCCCCAAATACCACAAATTAAATGAACGGCAATTGCACCCACAGGATCATCTAATTTTATAGTGTCTACAAAAGNAACTGCAAAAACAATTAATGCACCAGCAATACCTCCAATAATAATAGCACTTTCTGGGGTCATAACATCAGCCCCAGCAGTAATACCTACTAAACCACCTAGTATACCATTTAAAAACATGGTAAGGTCTAAGTTCTTGTATTTTAAGAAAGATACAAACGCAGCAACAACTCCACCAGCAGCGGCAGCCAAACAGGTAGTTACTAATGTTAAAGAGGTAAGTTCTGGGTCTGCAGAGAGTACAGAACCTCCGTTAAAACCAAACCATCCTAACCATAAAACTAATACACCAGCTGTAGCTAAAGGGATGTTGTGTCCTGGAATTGCTTGTGGCTTCCCATTTTTAAATTTTCCAATTCTAGCTCCTAGCAACCAAACAGCAACTAAGGCAGCCCATCCCCCTACAGAGTGTACAAGGGTAGATCCTGCAAAGTCATAAAATCCAAGTTGGTCTAAAAATCCACCACCCCATTTCCAAGACCCAGCAATAGGGTATACTAGACCAACATAAATAACTGTGAATATCATAAATGGACCAATTTTCATACGTTCGGCAACGGCACCAGATACGATTGTAGCAGCAGTTGCAGCAAACATTCCTTGAAATAAGAAGTCTGTCCACCAAGTATACCCACCATCGGCATATGCTGTTGTCATTCCATTTTCTGGTGCTGCAATTCCAAAGCCAGCAAAGTCTAAGAAGCCAGCAGAACCTTCAGCGAAACCAGGGTACATTAGGTTAAATCCGCCGATGTAATAAAGTAATAAACCGACAGTAATGATGAATATATTTTTAAATAATATGTTAATTGTATTTTTTTGTCTTGTTAATCCTATTTCTAAAAATGCAAATCCTGTATGCATAAAGAAAACTAGAGCTGTACAGATCATCATCCATACATTATTTGCTGTAAATAATCCTTCCATTTTGTTTTATTTTGATATTTTTTTTAATGTTTCTCCACCTTTTTCACCCGTTCTAATTCTGTATGCTTCTGAGATATCTGACACAAATATTTTTCCGTCTCCAACTTCACCAGTAGCAGCAGATTTTAATAGTGCATTGATTGTAATTTCTTCAAAATCATCGTTTACGACAATAGAAAGGTATCTTCTTTGAATATCGCTAGTACTGTAGCTAACTCCTCTATAGACGTGTGCTTCTTTTTCATTTCCTAAACCGGTTACATCCCAGTATGAAAAAAAGTTAACATCAACTTCATGCAACGCCTCTTTAACGGCTTTGAATTTTGATTTTCTAATAATTGCTTCAATTTTTTTCATTGTGTTTGATTTATTATTAATTTTTTTGTTTAAAAAGCATATACTGCAGCCAAGGCAAATGAACTTAATGCTTTATCTCCAACAAAAGCAGCTTCTGAAGCAGAGTCTAATCTAAGTTCAGGGATTATGGTTAATGAACCAATCGTGTAGTTTCCTGTTAACGTAGTAGCAAATACTGAAGAATCTGCGACTCCTGTACCAATAGCGCCAAAGTCTCCATCCTCTACAAAATATTCAGTTCTTAAACCAATTTTAAAAGCATCAGATGTAGCAATCTGTGGGTATAATGCAGCTCCATAAAATCCAGGAGCATCATCTCCAGAGAAATAGGCAGCGTTTACGCCTAGAAAGAATGTGTCAGAGAGGTCAAAACCTCCTGTAAAGTCTATTTCATAAGCACCTTGGTCGTATAAAAAGTTTACAAACTGTCCAGAAAAGCCCAATTGTGCTCCAAATGCATAACTTCCGTTTGGATTGTATTCAGTAGCATCAGTAGGATTCATAACAGCTAACATTAAAGAAGTATCACCTCCTAAATCGAAGTCTGCTTTAATTCCTGTATGACTAAAAGGTCCGTAAGAAAATAAATACGAAGTACTGTAGTTAAAATTGGCAGTTGGAGAAATTACCTCATATCCTAAAAAGGTATTAAAGTTACCAATGGTTAAGGTTACCTTATCGCTTACTTTCCAATAGGCATAAAGTTGGTTTACGATAGAAGAGGAGTTGCCCACTGAATTAAATACAGCATCTGCACCTCTTGGTCCATACACCATATCTGCAACAAAACCTACTTTTTCTCCTTCATAGCCTGCAATTAAATTGATCATTCCAAGCGCAAATCCAGGATTATTTGCAAAAGAACTTCCAGGTGCCGTATCAAAATTGCCCCCACTGATGTTCCCTCTAAAATACGTATCTATGCTTCCGCTTAACGTAAATGTTTTTGTTTCCTTTTCTTGTGCATTGGTTAAAAAACTTGAAACCAATACTAGTGTAAAAATAATTTTTTTCATGATAATGTTCTTTTAGTTTTTATTTTGTTGAACGGTGTAAATGTATAGATTAATATTNATATTTTAAGGGGGTGTGTTTTAAAATAGGTATATTTTAATATATATACCCTCAAAAAAAAGGGGGTTATATTTTTATAAATACATTTTAATGGTTTTTTAGGGGTCGGATTATGAGGTTTATAAAAAAATGGATAAAAATTTTAGGATATTCATAAAAATGCACTTTTTATAAAAAAAATGTAATTATTGTACTTTTACACCTATGAAATATGTAAAAAGTTATCTAATTTCTTTAGAATTTCTTGGTTTCCGTTTTTCAGGTTGGCAAAAACAGACCAATGCAAAAACCTTGCATGACATGGTAGATAAAAGTTTGTCTTTTGTAATACAAACCGCTGATTATAAGACCATAGGTGTTGGTAGGACAGACGCAAAAGTATCTGCAACAGGGTATGTTTTTCAGTTATTTGTAACTAAGGCGCTTTCTGAAAAGGAGTTTTTACCAGCGCTAAATGCTAATTTTCCTCCAGATTTTAGAGCAAAATCATTCGTAGAAGTGGCGTTAACTTTTACTATTATTAATGCGCCTAAGGTAAAAGAGTATCATTATTATTTTTCATTTGGTATAGAGAATCATCCTTTTGCTGCTCCTTTTATGGTGAATCTCGCCACTAATTTAGACATTGCCCAAATGCAAAAAGGCGCCAAGCTTTTTGAAGGCACCCATTATTTCCATAAATACTGTACCAAGCCCTCTGAAAAAACTATTTTTAAACGCACGATTGAGTGTTGTGAAATTGTAGAGAATACCCTATTGACGGCTAGTTTTTTTCCAAAGCAGTCTTATGTATTGCGTGTAAAAGGAAAAGGATTTTTAAGATATCAAATTCGATTGATGATGGCTGCTTTGGTTGAGCTGGGTAAAGGAAATCTTTCTTTGTCTGCTATTGAAAACTCTTTGAAAGAGGATAATGANCGACAGTACCTCAAAACGATTTCTCCAGGATCTGGATTGCAACTCTATAAGGTTGATTTCGAAGGACTACATTAATAGGAATAGCACACAAAGAATTTTAGCATTTGTTTGGGCTTTTTTTCTTTTGAAAAAAGCGAATGCCTTTCGACTTTGCTTAAGAGACACTTCAAGTCTGACCAGAAAGGTTGTGTAAAAAAAAATCCACCTTCGTATAAAGATGGATTTTTGATATCTATATGATGTATGAATTATCCTTTGATAACCCCTCTAGAAATTACAATTTTCTGAATTTCAGAGGTACCTTCATAAATCTGAGTAATTTTTGCATCACGCATTAAGCGTTCTACGTGATATTCTTTTACAAACCCATTTCCACCATGAATTTGAACAGCTTCTACGGTTTGTTCCATAGCCACTTTAGACGCGTACAATTTTGCCATTGCAGAAGCCATGTCATAATTTTCGTTACGGTCTTTTTGCCAAGCCGCTTTCATGACTAACATTCGTGCTGCTTCAATTTCTGTATACATGTCTGCCAATTTAAAAGCAATGGCTTGATGATTGCATATTTCTGTACCAAAAGCTTTACGTTCTTTGGAATATTTTAACGCTAGTTCATACGCTCCAGAAGCGATACCTAAGGCTTGGGCAGCAATACCAATTCTACCACCAGAAAGTGTTTTCATGGCGAATTTAAACCCAAAGCCGTCTTCACCAATCCTATTTTCTTTAGGCACTTTAACATCATTAAATTGTAGGGTATGTGTGTCTGATCCGCGAATTCCTAATTTATCTTCTTTAGGGCCAATATGAAAACCTTCCATGCCTTTTTCTACGATAAATGCGTTGATTCCTCTGTGTCCTTTTTCTCTATCGGTTTGTGCAATTACAAGATAAACATCAGAACGACCACCATTGGTAATCCAGTTTTTAGTTCCGTTAATTACATAATGATCTCCTTTATCAATAGCTGTAGTAGCTTGTGAGGTTGCATCAGAACCTGCCTCTGGTTCAGACAAGCAGAATGCGCCAATTTGCGCTCCAGTTGCCAATGGAGTCAGGTACTTCTCTTTTTGTGCTTCAGTACCATACGCCTCTAAACCATAACATACTAACGAATTATTTACAGAAACCATAACAGAAGCAGAAGCATCTATTTTAGACAATTCTTCCATAACCAATATGTAAGAAATGGTGTCCATACCACTACCTCCATATTTAGGATCCACCATAATTCCCATAAAACCAAGATCGCCCATTTTGCGAACCAATTCTTGGGGGAATTCTTGCTTGTTATCTCTTTCAATAACACCAGGTAGTAATTCCGTTTGTGCAAAATCTCTTGCAGCATCTCGAATCATTACATGTTCTTCAGTTAGATTAAAATCCATTGTATATTTTTATTAAATTGATAATTTTGGACTGCAAATATATCGATTTCGTAACATATTTTCAGTAGACTTTTATTATTTTTACAGATATGATTAATACGTATGTTTATGCAATCGGAGTCATGTCTGGCACTTCGTTGGATGGTTTGGATTTGGTGTATGTAAAATTTGAAACGCAAACACCTAGTAATTTTCAAATAATTCACGCACAAACCACCCCTTATAGTAAAGAGTGGATGCTTCTTTTAAAGAATGCAATACATAGCAGTCCAAAGGAGATCAAAAAGTTAGATTTTTCTTATGGTGCTTATCTAGGAACGCAAATCAATCAATTTATTGCAGATTACGGTATTACAAAGGTAGATTTTATTGCTTCTCATGGGCATACTGTAATGCATCAACCAGAAAAAGGAATTACAGTTCAGGTAGGTTGTGGAGCTGAAATTGCAAAACAAACTTCGTTAAAAGTAGTGTATGATTTTAGAACACAAGATGTGCAACTGGGTGGGCAAGGTGCACCATTGGTACCTATTGGAGATCACGTACTGTTTCAAGATTATGAGTATTGCTTGAACCTAGGTGGCTTTTCTAACATTTCGTTTGTTGCCAATAACCAACGCGTTGCTTTTGATATTTGCCCTGTAAATATTGTGTTGAATCATTATGTGAATACACTTGGATTGCCCTATGATAGTGAGGGAAAGTTGGCTGCCAGTGGGACTATAAATTACCCGTTGCTAGAGGCTTTGAATGCCTTGGATTATTATCAAAAAAATCCGCCAAAATCATTGGGATTAGAGTGGGTGCAGGCGTTTGTTTTTCCTTTGATTGATGCTTACGAGAACGATGTTGCAATAGTGTTAAGAACTTTTTTAGAGCATATTGCCATTCAGATTGGAAAAATTATTTTTAAAAGTGAGGCTGTTTTGGTGACAGGAGGGGGTGCGTTTAATACATTTTTGTTAGAAAGAATTGAGTTTTTTGCTGAAAATACCATTCCTTTGGTTTCTGATGAATTGATTAATTTTAAGGAAGCTTTGGTGTTTTCTTTTCTGGGGTTGTTAAAAATAAACGGAAAAATTAATTGTTTAAAATCCGTTACAGGTGCTCAAAAAAACCATTCTTCAGGCAGCATTGTTTCTCCTTAAATTTTTAGGATTCTTTTCGATTATTTNTTTTAAAAATCATTTTTTTTACAGTAAGTTTGTCTGCAGAACATTCGTTAGTTATTAATTCTTAAAACCGTGTAAGCGATGCGTCAACTTTAACTTTACCAGTCTATATTTATTTTAGTAAACACTGTATTTTAAAACAAAAAGTTAAAAAGAATCAAAACATAGTATACATGAAAGAATTATTAAAAATTTATGAAAATAAAGCGCCAGAAATCGTTTTTAATTGGAAAGACTCCGAAACGGAAGCAGAAGGTTGGACGGTAATTAACTCGTTACGAGGAGGTGCAGCAGGGGGTGGAACAAGAATGCGAAAAGGACTGGATATGAACGAGGTACTTTCTTTGGCAAAAACCATGGAAGTAAAATTTACTGTTTCAGGGCCAGCTATTGGTGGTGCAAAGTCCGGGATTAATTTCGATCCTCAAGACCCTAGAAAAAAAGGGGTATTAGAACGTTGGTATAACGTTGTGGCTCCCTTGTTAAAGAGCTACTATGGAACCGGAGGCGATTTAAATGTAGACGAAATTCACGAAGTAATTCCCATTACCGAAGAAAGTGGTGTTTGGCATCCGCAAGAAGGTGTTTTTAACGGACACTTTAAGCCAACAGAAGCAGACAAAATCAATCGAATTGGTCAATTGCGTTTAGGCGTTATTAAAGTCATAGAAAGCAAAACACTTTCTCCAGATATCAGCAGAAAATATTCAGTAGCAGACATGATTACAGGGTATGGTGTTGCCATCGCTGTACAGCATTATTATACCATTTACGGAGGCAGTATAAAGGGCAAAAAAGCAGTAGTACAAGGGTTTGGTAACGTGGGTGCAGCAGCAGCCTATTACCTGGCAGAAATGGGGGCTAAAATAGTTGGAATTATTGATAGAGAAGGTGGTGTAATAAACGAAGATGGTTTTTCATTTGAAGAAATCAAAGCATTTTTCTTAGCCAAAAAAGGCAATACGCTNGTTGCAGAGTACATGATCCCATTCGATGAGATTAATGAAAAGATNTGGAATTTGCCTTGCGAAATATTTGCGCCATGTGCAGCATCGAGGTTAATTACTCAAACGCAGATTAATCAGATGATTGGTTCTGGGCTAGAGGTTGTTTCTTGTGGGGCTAACGTGCCTTTTGCAGACAAAGAAATCTTTTTTGGTTCTATTATGGAGAATACCGACAAGCAAGTAAGTTTAATTCCAGATTTTATTAGCAACTGTGGTATGGCTAGAGTGTTTGCTTATTTTATGGAGCGAAGAGTTGAAATGACAGACGAGGCAATTTTTGCAGATACTTCTGAGATCATTAAAAAAGCGCTTGAAAAAACCTACGCAAAAAACAGTCAAAAAACAAAAATTAGTGAAACAGCGTTTGAAATAGCGCTACAACAATTAATATAAAATACAGATTATGTTTAAAAATTTTTTAGGGAACAGTCCTAAGTGGTTTAAGATGACCATGATTGGCTTTTTAATTTTCAATGTATTTTCCTTTTTTGTTTTAGGAAAAACCATAACAGCGTGGTTGTTTATTGGTGAATTTATATTCACCTTGGCCATGGCATTAAAATGCTATCCATTACAATCAGGAGGGTTATTGGCAATNGAGGCCATTGCGCTTGGGTTAACTACCCCTAAAAATGCGTACCATGAAGTAGCTCAAAATCTAGAAGTAGTATTGCTTTTGGTATTTATGGTGGCAGGTATTTATTTTATGAAGCCACTATTAATGTATATTTTTAGTAAAGTTTTTACCAAAATAAAATCCAAAGTAGTCTTATCATTACTTTTTGTGTTTTTATCAGCAGTACTTTCTGCTTTTTTAGATGCACTAACGGTAACTGCAGTTCTTATAAGTGTGGCTGTCGGTTTTTATGGAGTGTATCATAAAATTCATTCAAGTACATCTGCCGACTTTAATGAAGATGGTGTGCCTGACAGAAAAGAGTTAAGTGGCGAAACCTTAGAGCAGTTCCGAAGTTTTTTAAGAAGTTTAATCATGCATGGGGTGGTAGGTACCGCTCTAGGAGGGGTATGTACATTGGTAGGAGAGCCGCAAAATTTATTAATAGGAGAACGAGTAGGTTGGGATTTTATTGAATTTTTCTTGCAAATGGCACCAATTACATTACCAGTATTAGGGGCAGGTTTGCTAACCACTATTCTTTTAGAAACAACAGGTTGGTTTGGTTTTGGAGCAAAGTTACCCGAAGTTGCAGCAACTATTATTGAGAATTATACTGCAGAAGAAGATAACAAAAGAACCGATGCACAAAAATATGCACTTATCATTCAAGGAATTTCTGCGCTATTGTTAATTGCTGGTTTGGCATTGCATGTAGCACCTGTTGGGTTTATTGGGTTGGCTTTAATTATTGTACAAACTGCATTTATGGGAATTATAGACGAGCATCAATTAGGGCATGCCTTTGAAGAGGCACTTCCTTTTACAGGATTATTGGTGGTGTTTTTTGTGATTGTAGCCATGATTCACGATCAACATTTATTCAGTCCCATCATTCAGTGGGCACTAGATCAAGATCCTGCATCGCAACCGGGGTTATTTTATATTGCCAACGGATTTTTATCAGCCATAAGCGACAATGTTTTTGTGGCAACCGTATACATAGGTGAAGTAGAAAATGCATTTAAAAGTGGTGCAATAACTAGGGAGCATTTCGAAAAATTAGCGATAGCGATCAATACTGGAACAAACTTACCAAGTGTCGCAACACCAAATGGTCAAGCCGCCTTTTTATTTTTATTAACGTCTTCTTTGGCGCCGCTAATCAACCTTTCTTATGGGAAAATGGTTAAGATGGCATTGCCTTACACGATTGTTTTAGGAGGCATAGGGTACGTTATGGTCAAACTCATATTGTCTTAGAATAGGCATAAAAAAAAATACTTACATGTAATAATCCTGAATGTAACGATTCAGGATTTTTTAAACAA
>JGI26080J50196_1000673_pt1 | contig 15444 bp, 16 predicted proteins | sample SaaInl0LU_22_DNA_FD_50196 | JGI IMG/M metagenome (IMG submission 50196)
TTTTCCAGGATGGAAAACATCTACTAATGGGATTAAAAATATTAATGATTTACCAGATAATGCAAAAAAATATATTTTTGCAATTGAAGATTTTATTGGAGCAAAAATATCCAGTATATCAACAAGTCCAGAGAGGGAAGATACTATACTAGTTGAAAACCCTTTTGAGGTTTAATTTGCTGGTAAAAGATTTTTAGACTTTGCTAATAAAAGCATATGCTTTTGTAATTTTTCAAAAGCTTTATTCTCGATCTGTCTTACTCTTTCTCTACTTACCTTGTACTTTTTGCTCAAGTCTTCCAAGGTAGTTGGATTATCGTTTAATCTTCTAGAATAAAGAATTTCCTTTTCTCTTTGATTTAAAACTTTTATTGAATTTTTGAGTAGATCCTTTCTTTGCTCCATCTCTTCTTGATGAGCAAATTTTAGATCATGATCTAATTCTTTATCTACAAGCCAATCTTGCCATTCATCTCCATCTTCTCCAACTTGAGCATTTAGGGAAAACTCTTTACCAGAAAGTCTTCTATTCATTGAAACAACCTCGTCTTTACTGACNTCAAGTTTGTTGGCTATTTCGTTTACATGCTCATCTCTAAGATCACCCTCAGATTGAGGAGCAATTTGGTTTTTGAGCTTTTTCAAATTAAAAAAAAGTTTTTTTTGAGCGGTAGTAGTACCTATTTTTACCAAGCTCCATGATCTCAAAATATATTCTTGTATTGAAGCTTTTATCCACCACATTGCATATGTTGCAAGTCTAAAACCCTTTTCAGGTTCAAATTTTTTAACAGCCTGCATTAATCCAACGTTTCCTTCAGAAATCATTTCATTAACAGGTAACCCATAACCTCTATAGCCCATTGCTATTTTTGCAACNAATCTAAGATGACTNGTAACAAGTTTTTCAGCAGCTTTAATATTGCCGGTTGTTTTCCAATTTTTTGCTAGCATGTACTCTTCTTCAGCATCCAGCATAGGAAATTTTTTTATCTGATCTAAATATGCAGATAATCCACCCTCATTACTTAAAATTGGCAAGTTGTTATTCATAGCTATATTCATCGACACTTTATGTAATTAAATATTCAATTATTTCAATAATTTAATTATTTAGTTTTTCTTAATTTTTTTAAGATAATATCAAGCTCATGTGGCAAGTTTGAGGTAAAAATCATCTCCTCTTTTTTTTGAGGGTGATAAAAACCTAGTGTTTTCGCATGTAAGAACTGTCTATCTAGTCCAATTAATAGATTGTTCAAATCTTCATCAATATCTTTAATTTTTTTGAATTTTTTTTTGTACTTATCATCACCAACAATGCTGTTTCCTAAATAATTCATATGAACCCTTATTTGATGTGTTCTGCCTGTTTCTAATTTACATTCTAATAATGTTAGTGTCGGCGTATTTTTATTTTCGAAAACCTCCAAAGTTTCATAATTGGTTATTGCTTTTTTACCTTTTGTTTGACTGGCTTCCATCATTTGCCGATTTTTTGAACTTCTTGTAATAAAAGTTTCAATTCTACCTACACTTGGTCTTAATTTTCCCCAAATAAGCAATTGATATGATCTTAAAATTGTATGTTTGTTAAATTGATTAGATAAATTTTCATGTGTAGGGTTATTTTTTGCAATGACTACTAATCCAGAGGTATTTTTGTCAATCCGATGAACAATTCCTGGTCTAAGCTCATCTCCAATACTAGTGGATAGTTTTTTATCATAACTTATGAGAGCATTGACTATTGTATTATCATAATTCCCGGCCCCAGGATGCATAACTATTCCAGCTGGTTTGTTAATTACCATTAAGTCATCATCTTCATAAATTATATTAAGATTATATTTGAAGGGTTTTAGAGAAGTTTTTTTAGGCTCTGGGACCTGAATAAAGACATTATCATTTAGTAATAATTTTTTAGAGGGATCTTCTACAATTTGATTATTAATCTTTAAATTTTTATCTAAGATTAAATTTTTTATTCTAGTTCTGCTAATTTCTTTGTTATGCTTGTTAATAAAAGTGTCAACTCTAGTATTTTGATCCTCTTCACCAACAATTAAACTTATTTTTTTTTCCATAAAATACTATATTACTATTATATGCGCTTGTAGCTCAACTGGATAGAGCGCCTGACTTCGGATCAGGAGGTTCTGGGTTCGACTCCTAGCAGGCGCGCCATTCACTCACCCATATTTATTAAAGTACCTTTTTCTCTAGCTTTGCTAAATGATATATAGAATATAATTATGCTTAAACTCAAATAAATTAAATTTAAAAAATAAGCATAATATAGATTTTTATAATCCACGACTCCATTTATTAAAATATTTCGAGCCTCATCAAAGATATATACTAATGGCAATCCTTTAGCTAAAAGTTGAAAAAAATTTGGTAAAATTTCAATTGGATAATAGATGCATCCTAAAGGAGCTAATAAAAAAAGAGAAGACCATGCAATATTTTCAAATGATGGTCCAAACCTTAACAATCCAGAACTCACTAATAATCCAAGAGTAATTCCGAAAATATACAAACTTAAAAATAAAAATAATAAAGGCAAACCAAGTGTTAAAATTGAAATACCAAATAATGGTGANGTTAAAATAATTGCTGGAACAAGCCCAATCAATGTTCTTATTAAAGCAGTAAATATCAAAGAAATAATAATTTCCTTAATTTTTAATGGAGAGATAAAAAGATTTGTAAAATTTCTACTCCAGATTTCTTCTAAAAAAAGCATATTAAAGCTAATACTTGATCTGAACAAAAAATCGTACAAAATCGCACAAGTCAGTATGATGCCAACAGTATTATTATAATAGTCACTATAAGTAGTAAAAAATTTAGAAATAAACCCCCATAAAATTATTTGTATGGATGGCCAATATATTAAATCAAGAACTCTTGGAAAGGATCCTCTGATTAAATAAAAATGTCTTAAAAAAAGACCATACATTCTGTTAAAGTTCATTTTTTCTAGTAAGTTTTAAAAATACTTCCTCTAAATTTTTTCTACCATGCTTTAAAATCAATTCTTCTGGTTTTCCAGAATCAATAATTGAACCTTTTTTCATCATTAGCACTGAAGAACATAATCTTTCAACTTCAGTCATATTATGAGAGGCAAGTAAAATAGAGCCCCTCCTTTCTTTTTGAAAATTTTCCAAAAACTCTCTAACAAAGTCTCCAGTTTCAGGGTCTAAAGATGCTGTTGGTTCATCTAAAAGAAGAAGAATTGGATCATTAATAATAGCCTTTGCTAAACTGACCCTATTTTTCTGGCCCGAGGATAATTCTCCAGTTATACTATATAAAATTTCATTTAGCCGAAGCTTTTCACATAAATGATCTATTTTTTCATTTAATTTATCAACACCATATAGTTTTCCATAAATATACAAATTTTGTTTTACTGTAAGTTTTTTTGGAAGCTCGATATATGGAGATATAAAATTAATTTTTTTTAAAACATTAATTCTATTTTTTTCAATATCTTGATTGTCTATTAAAACTCGACCTTTAGAAGGTTTCAACAAACCCAAGATCATACCAATAGTTGTTGTTTTTCCACAGCCATTAGGTCCTAACAAACCAATAATTTCATTTTTTTTAATAACAAAAGAAATATTATCTACCGCTTCAACACCATTATAGGATTTGCTTAACGAGTCTATTTGTAGATTATTTTGCATTAAATTTTGATGCTCTCAATAAACGATCATTAATAGTTTCCCCCAAACCTTGATTTTTTATTCTCTCAACAGCCAGTGATTTAAAGTTGTCTTTTTTTATTTTTCTTAGTGTTCTGTATAGATTTTTTATTGCCTCTTTTAAATTGCCTTTATTAGAGAGATAATAATAATTATCTTTAAGATTATTTCTTTTTTTTAACAATAAGTATGCCTCATTTTTATTTGGTTTTTTAATATTTAATCTAATGGGAATTCCAGGTGAATAATGTAATTTCATTTGACCGGGGGAAGAAATTTTTTTTGAATTTAATTTTAAACGCAATTTCTTATTTAAACAATTTTCAATAGACGAAACTTCTAAGCCTCCAAGTCTTAATATTTGAGGTTTATTTACTAACGAGATGATAGTTGACTCAACACCGACTGATGCTCTACCACCATCTAGAATAAATTTTAATTTATTACCAAAATCATCTTTTACATCTTGAAAACAAACAGAACTAACTTTGGTAGATAAATTAGCACTTGGAGCTGCAAGAGGATATTTTAGTAATTTTAGAAGTTTTTTCATTAAATTGTGTTTGGGAAATCTAACAGCAAGTGTACTTTTATTATTGGTTGCAAACTTTGATATTTTTGAAGTTTTTTTTAGATTTAAAACATATGTAATAGGTCCAGGACTAAATTTTTTATAAAGTTTTAAGAAGTCAGAGTTTATCTCGCAATCTCTCTTTAAATCATCAATGTTGTGATAATGAACTATTAATGGATTATTCTGTGGTCTTTTCTTTAATTTAAAAATTTTTTTTACAGCTTTATCTGAATAAGCATTAGCTGCTAAACCATAGACAGTTTCAGTAGGCACTGCCACACAATCTTGATGATCAAGTATGTTTTTTGCTTTTTTAATATTTGAAAGATTGTTTTTCATGTATTATCAGAAATTAATATATGAAAGAAGAAAATAAACAAATCTATAATCAAAATATGAGTCTTGAGGAGTTAACAAATGAAGCTAACAGAATTATTGATTATTTGGAAAAATGTGAAAATATTGAGACTGAAACTGATACCTATCAAAATTTGATTAAATTAAATAATTTAATAGAAAAAAAGTTTCATAGTAATTCAAAAAATATTAATCTTAAAACAAAAGAAAAGATAATAGAGATATCAGAAAAAAAGAATGCAAAATAATCTAAATAAAGTTGCAAGGGATACAGATTTGTTTTTAAAAAAATTTTTTAAGACACAAGTAAAATCACCATTGTTAAACTCTATGAGTTATGGATTATTTTCAGGTGGAAAAAAAATACGATCAAAGATTTTAGTAGATGTGGGTAAAATTTTTGATGCTGATTATAAAAAACTTATAATTGTTGGATCAGCTGTGGAATGCATTCATTCTTATTCACTAATTCATGATGATTTACCCTGTATGGATAATGATAAATTAAGGAGAGGAAAACCAACTGTTCATATTAAATTTGGTGAGTCCACAGCAGTGTTGGCTGGTAATTCACTTTTGACTTTGTCATCTGAGATTTTAACAAGTAAGTTACTTAAATTAGATAATTCAATAAAAATTAATCTTATTAAAAAAATTTCCGAATGTTCCGGACACCTTGGTATTGCTGGTGGCCAGTACTTAGATTTAAGTTACGAACATAAAAAAGTTTCAAAAAAAAAGGTTTTACAAATGGAAATAAAGAAAACTGGTAAATTATTTAGCTTTTGTTGTATGGCACCACTAATAATAAAAAAAAAAGACATTAAATTAATTAAAGTGTTTGATCAAATTGGTTCTGATATTGGCTTATTATTTCAGATTGTCGATGATTTAATTGATTATATGGGCCAAACATCTATAGCTGGAAAAAAAACCAGAAAAGATGAAAAACAAGGTAAAGCAACTCTTATCAGTTTACTTGGCTATAAAAATGCGATTAAATATAAAGATATTTTAATTAGCAGCTTGCATAAAAAATTAAGTAAATTTGGTTCTAAATCTTATAATCTGATTAATACTTTAGATTACATTGCAACAAGAAATAAATGATGAGCAACTATAATTTTTTAAATCAAATAAATTTTCCATCAGATTTAAAAAAAATTTCCGAGTCCGATTTACAAAAAGTAGCTGATGAACTTAGAGAAGAAACAATCAGTGCTGTTTCAGAAACTGGGGGGCATCTTGGTGCCAGTTTGGGGGTAGTAGAACTTACGGTTGCCCTTCATTATGTATTTAATACACCTAAAGATAAATTAATTTGGGATGTTGGTCACCAATGCTATCCGCACAAAATAATTACTGGTAGAAAAAATCAAATTAGAACCTTACGACAAGGTGGTGGTATTTCTGGATTTACAAAAAGATCAGAAAGTGAATATGATCCTTTTGGAGCAGCACATAGTTCAACTTCTATATCGTCAGCTTTAGGAATTGCAGAAGCTAATAAATTATCAAATAAAAAAGATAATGTAGTTGCTATAATTGGTGATGGTGCGATCAGTGGGGGGATGGCCTATGAGGCCATGAATAATGCTGGAGTATCTAAAACAAAAATGGTTGTTATTTTAAATGATAACGATATGTCAATCGCAAGGCCTGCGGGAGCAATGGGAACTTACCTTGCTAAAATTTTTTCTGGTAAAATATATTTTAGCTTAAGAGAAACTATTAAGATGATAATTTCATCTTTCTCTAAGAGATTTAGTGCAAAAGCTGGAAAGGCGGAGGATTTGTTTAGATCAGCAATTTCTGGAGGAACTTTATTTAACGCCCTTGGTTTTTATTATATTGGTCCAATTGATGGTCACGATATGGATAGTTTAATTCCAATATTAAAAAATGTTAGAGACTCAAAATATCAAGGACCTATACTAATTCATATTAAGACAAAAAAAGGCAAAGGTTATTCATACGCAGAAAAAGCAAAAGACCATTACCATGGTGTTTCAAAATTCAATGTTAAGACTGGTGAGCAATACAAAACTAAAAGTAAGCTGCCTTCATATACTAAAGTTTTTTCAAATACATTAATTCAACACGCAAAAAAAGATAGTAAGATTGTTGCAATAACAGCAGCCATGCCTGATGGGACTGGTTTGACAGACTTTGCAAAAGAATTTCCAGATAGAACTTTTGATGTAGGTATCGCAGAACAGCATGCAGTTACTTTTGCTGCAGGTCTAGCAACAGAAAACTATAAACCATATGCTGCTATCTATTCAACATTTTTACAAAGAGCATATGACCAAGTTGTTCACGATGTAGCTATTCAAAGCTTACCTGTGCGTTTTGCAATAGATCGGGCTGGATTAGTTGGTGCAGATGGACCAACACATGCGGGTGCTTTTGATACGACCTTTTTATCTACACTTCCAAATTTTATTGTTATGGCTGCGAGTGATGANTCAGAATTAGTTAAAATGATAAATACATCTGTTAATATAAATGATAAGCCAAGCGCATTTAGATTTCCAAGAGGTACAGGCTTAGGCGTTGAGTTGCCTCCAATAAATGAGACTATTGAAATTGGTAAAGGCAGAATAGTTCAAGAAGGAAAAAAATTAGCAGTACTGAATTTTGGAGCTAGACTAAACGAAACCTTGAAAGCTTCTGAGAGTTTAAAGAAAAAAGGGATTAATATCACAATAGTTGATGCTAGATTTGCAAANCCTTTAGATGAAAATTTAATTTGGCAGTTAGCAACAACTCATGAGTCTATCTTAACTATTGAAGAAGGATCTATTGGAGGATTTGGTTCACATGTGGTTGATTTTTTATCCAAAAAAAGTTTATTAGATTCTGATTTAAAATTCAGATCTATGAACTTACCTGATATTTTTATAGATCAAGACACACCAGAAAATATGTATAAATCAGCGGGATTAGATGCAAAATCTATTGAAGATAAAATTTTAGATTTAATAAATTCAAATATTATTTTACAAAAACAGAAATAGAGATTAACTACACTGCGCTTTGTTCATTAAATAATGGTCTAGCAAAACACAAGACATCATTGCTTCCCCAACTGGTACAGCTCTGATGCCAACACAGGGATCATGTCTACCTTTAACTGAAATCGAAGTATTTTTTCCAAATTTATTAATAGTTTTTCTTGTAGTAAGAATAGAAGAAGTTGGTTTTACTGCAAACGATACAATTATTTCTTGACCTGAAGAAATACCTCCCAATATTCCACCTGCATTATTTGATTTAAAATTAACTTTTTTATTTTTTTGGAAAATTTCATCAGAGTTATCTTCACCAGATAATTGAGCCGAATTCATTCCTGAGCCAATATTTACACCTTTAACAGCATTAATACTCATCATTGCAGAAGCAATATCTGAGTCAAGTTTAGAATATATAGGAGCCCCTAAGCCAGCAGGAATACCCTTGGCTCTAACTTCTATTACTGCTCCGCAAGATGAACCTGACTTTCTTATTCCTAATAAATATTTTTCCCATAATTTAATCATAGATTTATCAGGACAAAAGAATGGATTTTTGCTTATTATTTTTTCGTCCCAATTTTTAGTATCACAACCTAAAACACCCAATTGAGTTACCGCACCAGTTATTTTAAATTTTTTTCCAATTTTGTTTTCCAAAACCTTTTTAGCAACAGCCCCAGCTGCAACTCTTGCGGCTGTCTCCCTAGCCGATGATCTTCCACCACCCCTATAATCTCTAATTCCATATTTTTTAAAGTATGTATAATCAGCGTGACCTGGTCTAAATTTATCTTTTATATTGCCGTAATCTTTTGATCTCATGTCTTCATTATATATGATTAGTGATATTGGGGTTCCTGTAGTTTTTCCCTCAAAAACACCAGATAAGATCTCTACTTTATCACTTTCTTTTCTTTGAGTAGTAAATTTAGATTGCCCTGGTTTTCTTTTGTTAAGTTCTTTTTGAATATCTTCTTCTTTTAATGTTATCAAAGGAGGACATCCATCAATTATACAGCCAATTGCTGGGCCATGAGATTCTCCCCATGTAGTAAAACGAAATAACTTTCCAAAAGTATTAAATGACATTAATTATATTGTATAAGTTATTTTGTTGAAATTATGAATGAAAAAAACTCACTAGGCTTAGATAAATGTTTTTTAGAAACTGATGAACCATTTGAATTATTTGATAAATGGTACGAAGCAGCCAAAAAAAAAGAGATTAATGATCCAAATGCTTTGGCATTAGCTACATCCTCAAAAAATAATGTTCCTTCAGTGAGAATGGTTTTATTAAAAGATTTTAGTAAAAATGGTTTTGTTTTCTACACAAATTTAAATAGTCAAAAAGGAAATGAGATAAAAGAAAATCCATCTGTTTCCATGTGCTTTCATTGGAAATCCCTATTAAGGCAAGTACGTATTAATGGAAAGGTAACACCGGTACAAAATACTGTTGCTGATAAATATTATAATTCCAGAGCTTATGAGAGTAGAATAGGAGCTTGGGCTTCAAATCAAAGTTCTGTTTTGAATAATAGACAAGAGTTAATAAATTCGATTGATAAATTTAAAGAAAAATTTAATGAGAAGGATAATGTACCTAGACCCGATCATTGGTCTGGGTGGAATTTAAAACCAGATAGTATCGAATTTTGGCTAGATGGAGAAAACAGAATTCACGAAAGACTAAAATTTTTATTAAATTCTGATGGCAGTTGGAAAAAAGTTTTATTAAGTCCTTAAAAATTTCTAGCCAAACTAAAAGATGTTAAGTTGTTTAATATTTCTTTTTGATCACAGTCTTTAAAAATTGACAAAGAGCTTGAGGCTAACTCAATATAGTGTTGAGCTTTTTTATAGCACTCATTTATCACATTATGTTTTTTAATTAGTTTTAAAACATTTTCTAAATTTTTTTCTCTTTTGGATTTAGAAAAAAGATTTTTAATTAATTCTTTTTCTGATTTATTAATTTTTTGAAAAAGTAAAATGATAGGCAATGTAACCTTTCCTTCATAAAAATCTTGACCAATTTTTTTTCCAAACATTTTTAAATCAGAATTATAATCTAAAGTATCATCTGCAATTTGAAATGTAAGGCCAAGATTTCTGCCATAAAATTCTAAAGCTTCTTTTTCTTTAGTACCAACTTCAGCTAAGATAGCACCAACTTTTGTTGCAGCAGAAAACAATTCTGCAGTTTTTGCAGAAATTATTTTTAGATAAGTTTCCTCAAGCATATCAATTTCACCTTTATGCTGTAATTGAAGTATCTCTCCTTGTGCGATAGTAGATGATGTTGCTGAAAGTAATTTTAGAATTTCAATATTTCCATCTTCAACCATCATTTCAAAACATCTACTAAGAAGATAGTCCAACTAATATAGATGAGTGATTATTCCAAATTTTATTAAGAGTTTTTTTGCCTCTTCTAACTTGCCCATTATCAATAACATCATCATGCATTAAAGTTGCCCCATGAATTAACTCAACACATGCAGCAAGATTAATATCCCGAAAACCTTTTTTATATCCACACAATTTTGCAGAGCCTAATGTCAAAAGGGCTCTTAATCTTTTTCCTCCTGTCTCAATATGATAATTCGTCATTTTATTTGCTAATTCGACATCACTGGACAGCTTAGATTTAATTTTTTCTTCAACCAAATTTAGTTTGTCGTCTACAGAGTTTTTTAGCTGAAAATAAGTATTGTTGATTTTATTTTGAAGTTTGATGACTGAGCCCATAAATTTAAATTAGTTTATAAAAATAATTTTATTACTTATCAATTGACGCACCCTCATCTTCAATTATAAGTAGTCTTTATTAACTTTTAAAACTCCTATAAAGACTAAGAATGTTCTCATTTTTTAAAAAAAAAAAAATTATCTCACACATTAAGCTTAATGGTGTTATTGGAAATGCAGGTAAATTTAAACAAGGTATAGATTTCTCAGGACAAGAGGAAATTATAAAAAAAGCTTTTTCTCTAAAAAAAGCAATTTGTGTTGCAATTTCAATTAACTCGCCAGGTGGTTCGCCAGTTCAATCTCATATGATTCATGATTTCATAAGAAATCAGGCCAAAAAACATAAAAAAAAAGTGATATTTTTTGCTGAGGACGTTGCGGCATCTGGAGGATATTTGATATCTTGCGCTGGAGACGAGATTTATGCAAACTCAAGTTCAATTATTGGTTCAATTGGAGTTATCTATTCTTCATTTGGTTTTACAGAGCTAATTAAAAAAGTTGGCATAGAAAGACGTGTTCACACTGCTGGGAAAAATAAAAGTACTTTAGACCCTTTTTTAGATGAGAAAAGTGAAGATATCGAAAGATTAAAAAAAATTCAGCTTGATTTACATCAAGATTTTATAAATGTAGTTGAGAGTAGCAGAGGATCAAAACTTATAAAAAAAGATATTGAACTGTTCTCAGGAGAATTTTGGTCAGGTAAAAAAGCTAAAGAACTTGGTTTAATAGATGGGATAGGTGATGCTGACCAAATTTTAAAACAAAAATATGGAGATGATATAATTATTAAAAAATTTGAAAAACCTAAGAGCTGGTTGAGCAACAAATTATCATCATCAAACGATAAACTTGATCAATTAGCAAATATTTTTGATGAAAGATCTATTTGGCAAAAATATGGTCTCTAAAAAAAAAAAAAATTTAAATAAGAATTCATTCCAAGAAACAATATTTAACTTACAAAAATTTTGGAGCAATCAAGGGTGTATAATTTTACAACCTTATGACTTAGAAGTCGGAGCTGGAACTTTTCACCCAGCCACAACTTTAAGATCATTAGGCCCAAATCCATGGAAAGCAGCTTATGTTCAGCCATCCAGAAGACCAACAGATGGAAGATATGGAGAAAATCCAAATCGATTACAACATTATTATCAGTTTCAAGTTATTATAAAACCCTCGATAGATAATATTAAGAATTTATATTTAAAAGTTTGTCTAAAATAGGCATAGATCATTCTGAGCATGATATTAGGTTTGTAGAAGATGATTGGGAGAGTCCTACCCTAGGTGCTGCGGGTTTAGGTTGGGAGGTTTGGTGTGATGGTATGGAAATAACACAATTTACATATTTCCAACAGATGGCAGGAATAAATTGCAATCCAGTTTCGGTAGAGATTACCTATGGATTGGAAAGAATATGTATGTTCATACAACAAAAACAAAATGTCTATGATTTAGATTGGAACGAAGAGGGTGTTAAATACAAAGATGTCTTTCAACAATCTGAAAGAGAATTTTCAAAGTACAACTTTGAATATGCAAGTATTGAAAATTTATTTAAAAATTTTGATATGCATGAATTTGAAGCCAAGAGCTTAGCTGAGAAAAATATTTCTCTACCTGCCTACGATCATTGTCTAAAAGCCAGTCATGTGTTTAACATTTTAGATGCAAGAGGTGCAATAAGTGTTGCAGAGCGCGCAGAATACATTGCTAGAATAAGGAGTATTGTTAAATTAGTAGCTGAAGTTTGGATAGAAACACAAAAAAATTAAAAATGTCTGAATTATTTTTAGAGCTATTTAGTGAAGAAATTCCAGTTTCACTTCAAAAAAATATCAGAGAAAATCTAGTTATAGAATTAAAAAAAGTTTTTGAAGATAAATCAATAAAGTTTAAAAAATACTTTTCTTTATCAACACCGAATAGACTTGTAGTTGTTTTTCAAAATCTTGATAAAGAAGTTAAAATAAAGTCAGAAGAAATAAAAGGTCCAAGCACATCATCTCCAACTGAAGCCTTAGAAGGTTTTTTAAAATCTCAAAAAATTACTAAAAAACAAGTTTTTAAAAAGAAAAATGATAAAGGTGAATTTTATTTTTATAAAACTAAAGAAATTAAATTAAAAACCTCTGATTTAATAAAAGAGAACCTTCCAAAAATCCTAATTGGATTTAAATGGAAAAAATCAATGAAATGGGGAAGTTATGATTTAAATTGGGCCAGGCCTCTTAAGTCAGTATTGTGTTTATTTGATAAAAAAGTAATAAATTTTTCAATAGGCCATTTAAGATCCTCTAATTTTACTTTTCTTGATAAAGATTTTGAAGAAAGAAAAAAAACTTTTACAGATTTTAATACTTATCAAAAGTCTCTTGAGCAATCAGGTACAATTTTAGATCAAGATAAAAGAAAAGATTTCATTAAAAAAGAAATAGAAAAAGTTTTAAAAAAAAAGAATCTTATTATTGAAGACAATGAAAAATTATTGGAAGAAGTTAATAACCTTGTAGATCAGCCACACATCATAGAGTGTTCCTTCGATAAAAAGTTCCTATCTATACCAAAAGAGATTTTGGTTTTAACAATGCAATCACATCAAAAGTATTTTCCTCTTTTTACAAAAAAACAAGAGATCACTAACGAGTTTATAGTAATAGCAAATAAAAAAGATAATAAAGGATTGATCAAGATAGGAAATGAGAGAGTTGTTAAAGCTAGACTAGATGATGCTGAATTTTTTTGGAATAAAGATAAATCTCAAAATTTAGTAAAAAAAGTTTCTAGTCTTAAAAATATGAATTTCTTTAAAGGACTTGGTACATATTTCGATAAAGTCCAGAGAATGCGCAAATTAGCTGCAATCATTTCTGATGAACTATTGATTAGTAAAGAGAAAGTTGAACTTTCAGCAACGATTTGTAAAACAGATTTAATTTCAGAAATTGTTGGTGAATTTCCAGAGCTTCAAGGGATTATGGGAGGTCATCTTTCTCACGTTCAAGGATTTGATAAAGAAATATCTGATGCTGTTAAGGAGCAATATTTACCGATAGGCCCTCATTCAAATGTTTCTAAAAAACCATACAGTATTACACTTTCACTGTCAGATAGAATTGATACCTTAATAGGTTTTTTTGGTATAAATGAGAAACCATCAAGCTCAAAAGATCCTTATGCTTTAAGAAGAATTGCTCATGGTATTATCAGAATACTTATTGAGAACAAAAAAGATATTAAGATTAATGATATAGTTTCATATTCATCAAATATTTATTTAGATCAAGGTTTTCAATTTTCAAACAATGAATTAATTAAAGATATTTCAAACTTTTTAAAAGACAGATTTAAATATTATTTAAAGGAGAAAAATTTTAGACACGATATTATTGATGCATCTGCAAAAATTTTAGATTTAAACAAAATTTCTACGAACTTTGAAAAAGCAAAAAGTTTAAATAAAGTTATCGATAAACCAATAGGCGTAGATATTGTATCTTCCTACAAAAGAGCCTTTAATATTATAAATTCAGAAACAAAAAAAGCTGTTGATCAGCTTACAAATACAACTGACCCTGGTATTTTTAATAATGAATATGAAAAAGCATTATTTAAAAAAACTAATGAATTAAAGCAAATTTTTTCTGTAGTCACAAATAAGCAAGACTTTGACCAGACATTAAATTCTCTTGCTTCAGCAAAAAAAGAGGTTTTTGATTTCTTTGATAATGTAAAAGTAAATGATGATAGTGAAATTATTAAAAAAAATAGATTGGAACTATTAAGTTTCTTCTGTAAAACCTTCGAAAATTTTATAGATTTTCAATTGATCAAAGATGCCAATGAATAAGTTAATTTTTAATTTTAACTCTAAAGACGTTAAAAAAATTAAAAGTCCTAANAATATTTTAGGTGGCAAAGGTGCCAATCTATCAGAGATGGGCAGAATGGGACTGCCAGTACCNCCGGGATTTACTATTTCCACTAATGTATGTGATTTATTTTATAAAAATAAAAAAAAACTNAANTCTAAAATTATTAATCAAATAAAATCNGAGCTTAAAGTAATTGAAAAAGGTGTTAAAAAAAAATTTGGAGATTTAAAAAATCCTTTACTTCTNTCAGTTAGATCAGGAGCAAGAGTTTCCATGCCTGGCATGATGGATACGATACTAAATTTAGGTCTTAATGACGAAACTGTAATTGCTCTATCAAAAAAAACATCAAACGGTAGATTTGCTAAAGACAGCTATAGACGATTTATTCAAATGTATGGAAATGTTGTTATGGGAGTTGAAGGCCATTATTTTGAAGAATTAATTGAAAATTATAAATTAACAAAAGGCGTTCTTCTAGATACAGAATTAGATGAAAGTGATTGGGATGGGTTAATTAATGATTTTAAGAAAGTTGTTAAGGAGAAAACTCAAAAAAATTTTCCACAAAATGTACACGAACAACTTTTTGGTGCAATTAGTGCTGTATTTTTATCTTGGGAAAGTAATCGAGCAAAAATTTATAGAAAATTAAACCAAATACCATCTGAATGGGGGACGGCTGTTAACGTTCAATCTATGGTCTTTGGAAATATGGGAAATGATTGTGCTACCGGAGTAGTATTTACGCGAAATCCCTCAGATGGAGCTAACGATATTTATGGAGAGTACTTGATTAATGCTCAAGGTGAAGATGTTGTAGCTGGTACACGAACACCTCAATACATTACCAAAAAGGCTCGAAAAGAAGCAAATGTAAAAGATCCATCCATGGAAGAGTCGATGCCTAAAGTTTACAAGCAACTAGAGAAAATTTTAATGAAATTGGAAAATCATTACAAAGATATGCAGGATGTAGAGTTTACAGTTGAAAATAATAAACTTTGGATTTTGCAAACTAGATCAGGAAAAAGAACATCTAAGTCTGCTGTTAAAATAGCTGTAGATATGGTTAAAGAGAAGTTGATTTCAAAAAAAGAGGCTATCCTTAGAATAGATCCAAGTTCTCTAGATAC
>JGI26080J50196_1000677_pt1 | contig 15358 bp, 14 predicted proteins | sample SaaInl0LU_22_DNA_FD_50196 | JGI IMG/M metagenome (IMG submission 50196)
GGCTATTGGAAGAACAATGGTTTGTACTTCCTCATACAAAATGACGGTATGGTAGTTTTCATTTAAGGTGGTGGTTTGTGTATGGCTTTGGGTGATTTTTAATGAAAGTGCACCATTGACCTCTAAAAAGGAGTTTGTTGCAGATATTCCAATCGCCAAATGACCTTCTTTGGTGAGCCTCATCTGTTCTTGTCCTTTAGTACTAAAGGCCAACTGATCTGCTGCTGCCCTGAATATACCTGTATTGGTATCTGATTTAAAACTATAACTGGGCTCGTTNTGACTTCCGTTTGAATTAGAGAATCCCTGGCTTCTAATTTCTCCTGCAACATGTAATTTGTTCGTGGGGTTTATAGTGCCAATACCTAATCTTTGTTTGTCTTGGTCCCAAAACACGGCCAATTCGCTCAGGCTCTTGTTTTTTATCTCACCCACTAGGCCATTGCTTTCAGTATGCCAAAGACTTCCCTTAATTCCCTGTCTGAATTGGTTTAATTGAAGGCTATCTAATGGGTTTAGTCCTTGGTATGGATTTGTTGTGTCAGTTGTATTGGATAGGTTGTGTGAGTGATCTATCGAGGCAAAATTCGAATAATCATGGGTATGAGATGCAGTTGTTGTCAGTGGAAAGTCATGGGTATGAGATGCAGTTGTTGTTAGTGGAAAGTCATGGGTGTGAGTGTTTAACGCGAAGTTTTGGGTTGCATGACTGTGATTGTATAATGCATAGTTTTCAGTCTCATGGGTATGACTGATTGCATCTGTCAGAGTATTTTCGTGCCCGTGATTTATTGAGGGTACCTCAATAAGGGTCTGTTCTCCACTGCTGCTTGTAAATAAAAAATTGTTTTCCGAAATATTTTGGAAGCTTGCTGGAGTAGGTGTTGTTGGAGGGGTGAACTCGCATAGGGGCATCCACCTTTGGTGGTAAAAAAACACACAACCTTGGTCTATATTGAATACTAAGGCGCCATTAAGGGGTGTGATGGCCTGCATTTCAAGGTCCGTAACTACTGTTAAGACCAAGGCTTTTGTATTGCTTTTTAATTCCAAAAGAGAGTGGGGGTGAATTATTTTTGGATCTCCCCCTATTTTGACTTGTGCAGAGGAGAAGGAGCACAGAAGCATCCACCCGAATATAAATAAAGCCTTCATCTTGTTGCTTTCCAATAAGGTACAACCCATTGTTTAGTAGCGATAGAAAATAAGATAAAGTGTATCTTTTTATCTTTTAAAGTCCAAAAAAGACTATTTTTTGATTAAAACAGTGGTTTTTTATGCACACTCTATAAAAAGACTTTAATGGGTGTTCAAGTGTTTTAAAGGTGTTTTATATATCCTTGCTTTTCCTGCTATTTCCGTAACCTCTTTGGTTTCTTGGTTTTTTTGAAATAAGCGGGCAGAATGGGGGCCTTTTAGAAAAATATCAGCACCAATTACCTCTAAATAGCTCCCTTCTCTAAGTCCAATGACGTCTGTGTCATGATAGGTGTGGAACTCTTTTATCCTGGTTTCCCTGCTTTCTCCATTGTGTTTTAAATGGGGGATTGGATCTAGGTAATGGGCATTAATATTATAGGGTATTACACCAAGTGTTTTAAAGTCTTGTGGCATAGTTATTGGCATATCATTTGTGGTGTGCATGCTTTGTCCAATGATATTGCTTCCTGCGCTACAGCCTAGATATGGAACCCCTTTTTGGATGACATTTTTTAATGGTTTTATAATGTCTANATCGTATAAGGCTTTGACCAATATAAAGGTATTCCCTCCTCCTGTGAATATAGCCTCTGCCTCTGAGATGCCCGNTATGGGNTCTTTGTATTCGTGAAGTCCTTTAACTTTTTTTCCTATTTTGGAAAATGCTTGGGCCACATGCCTGGTGTAATGGTCGTGACTTATTCCATTGGGNCTAGCATAGGGAATAAAAGTGATGGTGCTTNTATTTTTAAAAAATATTTNNAGCTCTGGAAGTAAATAAGNCAAATATTTTTCATCGGGTAGTGTGCTGGTACTGGCTAGNATAAGGTGTTTCACGAATATTTTTTTTTNCAAATTAACAAAAGTTTGGCCTTCCTATTTTTTTATTTCTAACTAAGATAGGTTTTCTTTATANGGTGGTAGGTATTAACCCATGTCTGTGACATGAAATATTTTGATTTATGATACTAAAAAAGGCTTATTTATTTTTCTGTTTTTTTCTTTTTATTTCATTGGGCCTTTGGTCTCAAAATAGGGTGCCGCTCAAAGGTAAGGTAATGTATAGGGGTAGTAATGTAGTCAATGAAAACGTGCTGAATACCACCGCTAGTTTAGCGACCATTACCAATGAGGACGGCTCTTTTGAAATTGAAGTCGCTGTAGGAGACGAATTGGTTTTTACTGCGGTTAATTATAAAATCACTGCGGTATTGATCACAGCTGAAATTTTGGAAAACAGGCGTTTGGTAGTTGCTGTTGAGGAGAAAGTAACTGCTTTGGATGAGGTAGTGGTTGGCCCAGAGAATACCGAGAAATTTTTGGCCCTTAAGAGTGAGAAGTTTAAAGGCTATGATTATGAAATAGACCGCAGTACAGAAGTGGATAATATTGCGGAAGCAGGAACAGTGCAAGGCATGCAAAACGGTTTAAATTTTGTCAATATTTTTAAATTGTTATTTCAACCTAAGGATGGCAATAATCCTACTGCTGTGCCTGTATTAAAAATGTCCGAAGCGCTTAGACTAATCTATGAAGAACGTTTTTTTACTGAGGACCTACAGTTGTCTCCAGCACAAATTGAACCGTTTCTTTACTATTTAGACAGCAAGGTTAGCCCAAAGAATTTACTTAAGAAAAAAAATGAGTTTCAATTGATTGATTTTTTAGTGAATCAGAGCAGGGATTTTATTAAAAGCATTGAGGAATAGATTACATGCATTAGAGTAGTTTTTGAAATTTTAAAATGCTCGCATAGAGAATTATTTGTGGAATTATTAAAGACAACATATTCGCGTTTTTTTTGTTTTGTAGGTCTTTTGATTTGTGCCAACTCTGTACATGCGCAATCTTTTTTCTACCCTGATAATTTTAAGGCTAGGGTGGTCTCTACAGCAGAAGATATTGGCGGGATTTCTATTCAAAATACCACTAGAGGTTATGCGACCATTACGGATGAAGAAGGGTTTTTTGAAATAAGGGCATTAGCTCAAGACAGCCTATTACTTTCTGGAGTGTCTTTTGAAAAAAAGATTTTTGTGGTCACCAAAGATCATTTGGAACAGCAGTTGGTATATATTCCTTTAGAAGAAAAAATAACGGAACTTCAGGGAGTGGTACTTATGCCCTATAATTTAAGTGGAGATTTATCTAGAGACGCCAATTCTTTGGGGGTGCAAAAGGTAGTGACTGCAAGTACATTAGGATTGCCAAATGCAAATGTAAAACCCCTCATGCAAAGTGAGCGACTACTGAGAGAGGCTGCTATGCCTAAGTTTAATATAGGGATGTTATTTTCTTTGCCATTTAATCCCATTATCAATGAAATTACCGGCCGTACCAAGATGCTTAAAAAGCGTGTGGCCAGAGACAAACGCTATATACTCTCAGAGCAAATGCGAACTTTTTTTCCAGATAGCTTATATATTAACAGGTTGGGAATAAGGGAAGAAAAGCTTTCAGATTTTTTCTATTTCTGTGAAATAGATGAACAATTTTTGCCACTGGCCAAATCTAATAACTTGTTGCTTATCTGGGATTTTTTAAAAGAAAAAAGTGAGTCCTATATTTTAAATAATAAAGGGGTGTTGGTAGATTGAAATACAACTGTTTCCATGTAAATTCGTGCGGTTTAATTGATGTAAAAAAGTATAAATGAGATCAAGATATTTTAGATTTATAGCCGTAGGGTGTTTTTTTTTATGCCTGGTCTCTTGGTCGGATTTTCATAAATTTTATTTGAGTGTCACTCAGGTGAACTACAGCGAAAAAGAGCACAGCTTGCAAATGACCTCTCGTATTTTTATAGATGACCTAAATAATTTATTGTCAAAGCGCTATGGTATTGTATCTCATTTTGAAACAAAGGATCAGCACCCAATGGCGATGAAATACATAGAGGAATATTTTCAAAAAAAATTTCAACTAAAAATTAATGGTGAAGCTTTAGAATATCAGATTTTAGGTCATAAAAGAGATACAGATATGGTGGTTTTCTGGAGGCTAAGGGTGTTTATTTCACTGATACTCAAGAATTAGAGGTGTACAATGCCCTATTGACAGATTTATTTGACGACCAACAAAATGTAGTTCACCTCAAGATAAAAGGCCAAAAAAAGAGTTTTTTACTCATGAAAGACAAAGCTTCGGGACTACTAAAATTAGATTAAATAAATAGCTAATAAAATTAAATTCCGTAATTTGAACCCACTAAAATTAAAACCATAAACTAACAAATACACCTCATGAAAAAAATCACTTATGTGTTTACTTCTTTTTTAATGTTATTTGCTGCAGTGGCTTTTGCACAAGCACAAGAGGCAGAAGTAACAAAAGAAGGCGGACACACCAATCAGAGTAAATTTAGACAACTCTACCAAGAGTTTGCTACACCAAATTCTTATAGGTCTGCTTCTGGTGCACCTGGTCCTAATTATTATCAGCAACAAGCGGATTATAAAATGGACATTACCTTAGATGACAAGAATGCAAAAATCTATGGAGAAGAGACCATCACTTACACCAATAACTCTCCAGATGTATTGGAATTTTTATGGGTACAATTGGATCAAAACGTTAGGACTAAAGACACCAAGTCTGCTCTTAGAGATGGCGGTGGGGTTCCTTTAGCGGCACCTACATCTTCTTTTGTATCTTCTTATATGAAAGAATCTTTTGACGGAGGTTTTAATATTGAATTTGTGAAAGATGCCAATGGAAGACCATTGCCATATACCGTTAACCAAACCATGATGCGTGTAGATTTGCCAACACCATTGGCGGCCAATTCTCAGGTATCTTTCTCTATTAAATGGTGGTATAATATTCCAGACCACACTACAGACAGAGCACGTTCTGGTTATGAGTATTTTCCTAAAGACGGCAATAGGGCTTATGTAATTGCTCAATTCTTTCCAAGAATGGCTGTTTACAGCGACGTAGAAGGGTGGCAAAACCACCAGTTTTGGGGAAGTGGAGAGTTTGCACTTCCTTTTGGAGACTACGAAGTAAATATTACCGTACCTGCAGACCATATATTAGACGGAACTGGAGAGCTTCAAAACATGAAAGAAGTATTCTCTAAGGAAATGATTAAGCGATACAACCAGGCTAAAAAATCTTATGACACCCCTGTTGTAATTGTTACGCAAGAAGAAGCTGAGGCTGCTGAAAAAGGATTCTCTGACAAAACAAAGACATGGAAGCTCAAAGCAGAGAATGTGAGAGATTTTGGTTTTGCTACTTCTAGAAAATTTATCTGGGATATGCAAGCCGTTAAATTAGGAAATAGAGACGTTATGGCTGTTTCTATGTACCCAAAAGAAGGAAACCCACTTTGGGAGGAATTCTCTACAAAAGCAGTAGCACTTACTTTAAAATCTTATTCTTCTCATACTTTTGATTACCCTTATCCAAAGGCAATCTCTGTTCACGCTAAAAACCAAGGGATGGAATATCCTATGATATGCTGGAATTACGGAAGACCAAATGAAGACGGTACCTACTCAGACGGTGTTAAATACGGGATGATTTCTGTAATTATTCATGAGGTTGGTCACAACTTCTTTCCTATGATTGTAAATTCAGATGAGCGTCAGTGGGGATGGATGGATGAAGGTTTAGATACTTTTATGCAATACATGGCAGAACAAGAATTTGGAGAGGCATTTCCAGAGGCGATCGCTCCTTTAGAAGCATATCCTTCTAGAAGAGGTGCTCCAGCTAAAATTGTTCCTTATATGGCGGGTGACCAAAGTTTTATTGCACCTATTATGTCTAATCCAGAAAATGTATACCAGTTAGGTCCAAATGCTTACGGGAAACCAGCCACAGCATTGAATATTCTGAGAGAGACGGTAATGGGTAGGGAATTATTTGATCATGCTTTTAAAACATATGCCAATAGATGGAAGTTTAAACACCCCACTCCTGAAGATTTCTTTAGAACTATGGAAGATGCTTCTGCAGTAGATTTAGATTATTTTTGGAGGGGATGGTTTTACACCACAGATTTTGTAGATATAGGTGTAAAAGGTGTGAAGAAATATTATGTAAGCAATGAGCCAACCAAACAAATGAAAGAGTATATGGCTGCTAGAAATATTACAGAGGCAGATTTACCTCCATTGGTTTATTTGGCAGCTGAAGACAGTGAAGACTACAATCCTGAGTTAAAAGGAAAGAAGCCCTCTGAGTCTTCTCAAACACTTAATGCTTTCATGATGGATAATATGACAGAGAGTGAAAGAGCGGCAGTAAAAGAACCTAAGTATTTCTATGAGGTTACTTTTAACAAGCCAGGTGGTATTCCAATGCCTCTTATTGTAGAATATACCTATGCAGACGGGACCACAAAATCAGTCACTTATCCTGCAGAAATCTGGAGAAAAAGCGACGCAGAAGTAAAAACAGTGCTTTCTACAGAAAAAGAAATTGTAGGTATTGTTGTAGATCCAAAAGCAGAAACTGCAGATATAGATACTTCAAACAATTCATGGCCTAAAGCAGAAGCTCGTTCTGAGTTTGACACTTTTAAGGCGGGAATAAAAGACTAATTTCATGAAATTAAAATCCCTCTGGGTATAAATTTTAAAGCCCCACCAATTTGGTGGGGCTTTTTTTATTTCGCTTTCAAACTTCTCCTTATATTTGTCTTATGAATGCGTTGTATTTTCTATTCATTAGTGGTGGTGAAATCTTTTTCATCATGTTTATTGTGGTCATGGTTTTTGGTGCAGATAAAATACCAGAAATAGCCAGAGGCCTTGGTAAAGGTATGCGTCAACTTAAAGACGCTACGGAAGACATTAAACAGGAAATCTATAAGACTGCAGACAAACAGGGTATAGATACAAGTTTTGCTAAAGACATTAAGCAAGAGATTGACAAAGTCAAAGAGCAGGTGAGTGACGTGACCGGTAGCATAAAGAGAAACTAAATGTACCAGCAGCTCATAGATTGGGACCGTGATCTGTTTGTATTTCTCAACAGCGCTGGTAATACTTCATGGGATGCTTTTTTTCTTACCATTACTTTAAGTAGCCTTTGGATTCCACTTTTTATTTATTTTATCTGGTTGGCTTTTATTTCACTGGAAAGAAATAGATTTTACAACACTATTTGGACCGCTTTTCTAATGATTTTAACTGTCGCTTTAGTGGGATTTTTCGTAAAATACACTGTAGCAAGGCCAAGGCCCCATCAGTTATTAGATATGGCATATGATATTAGGGCACTTAAACCTATTAGCGGTTACAGTTTTTTCTCTGGGCATGCGGCGAGCTCATTTGCAATAGTTGCCTTTCTTTGCCTGTTACTGAGAAAAACTAAGCCATGGGTGTATGTGTTTTATATTTGGGCATTGTTGTATAGCTATAGTAGAATTTACATTGGTGTACATTATCCATTAGATAGCATTGCAGGGGCATTGATTGGCAGTGGTTTTGCTTATTTGTTTTACAGCTGGCAAATGATATCCAAAAAGTCTTTTTTTAATCCCTTTAAATGACCCTACTCATCGTAAGTCCGTCTCTTATGGGTAGTAAAGAGGTTTGAACACGAGGGTCTTCTGCTAGTTTTTTATTGTAGTCCAGAAGTACTTGGGTAGTCTTGTCTTTAGGATTCAAAGGTTCCACTACTTTACCGGTCCAAAGCACATTGTCAGAAAGAATAACCGTACCTGGTTTAGACTTTTTGATTACTGCCTCAAAATAAGCGTCGTATTGTTTTTTTTCTGCATCTATAAAGACCAAGTCAAAAGGACCTTCTAGTGTAGGAATAATATCTAATGCGTCCCCAATATAGGTCTTGATTTGAGTGGTATAATTGCTCTTGTCAAAATACTTTTTTTGGATCGCAGCTAATTCTGGATTTACTTCAATGGTATGAAGGGTACCGTCTTTAGACAGTCCCTCTGCCAAACATAGTGCAGAATAGCCCGTATAGGTGCCAATTTCAAGTATTTTTTTTGGTGCCAGTATTTTAGATAAAAGGCTTAAAAACCTCCCTTGAAAGTGTCCTGTGATCATTCTAGGTTGAATGATTTTAAGATGGGTTTCTCTGCTGAGCGCTTGCAATAATGTAGGTTCTGCATCTGAATGCTGCTCAATATATTGCTCTAAAGTGTCTGATAAAAAGTGCATGAACTATTTTTACAAAGTTTTTACAAAAATACACCTTTTTAGAAGCGAGACTAATTCCTTTTTATTGTCTCTATTAATTGTATTTTAGGTCTTTAATTATTTTGCTATGAATTTTTCAAATCAATTGGATTTTGCCTTAGAATTAGACGCTTCAGATCCGCTTAAATCTTACAGGGATTTGTTTCATATACCAATCCAAAATGGGGCTGAGGTAGCCTACTTTACTGGTAATTCCCTAGGTTTACAACCCAAGTCTGCCCGTGCTTATGTTGAAAGGGTTATGAAAGATTGGGAGACTATGGCGGTAGAAGGACATTTTTATTCTAAGGAACCTTGGTGGGAATACCATGAGAAATTAGCGGCTCCGCTAGCATCATTGGTAGGTGCCAAAACACCTGAGGTTTCAGTGATGAATACTTTAACGGTAAATCTTCATTTCTTAATGGTGTCCTTTTATAGACCTAGTCCAAAGCGTTTTAAGATATTGTGTGAGGAAAAGGCTTTTCCTTCAGACCAATATATGCTTCAAAGCCAAGTAAAGTTTCATGGCTATGACCCAGATACTGCTATAGTTACGGTAAAGAAGCGTCCGGGAGAAAATGCTTGGAGAGAAGAAGATTTGCTAGAGGCCATAGCCCTTCATGGAGATTCATTGGCTTTGGTGCTCATGGGTGGGGTTAATTATTACAATGGGCAGGTTTTTCCAATGAAAAGTATCACAGCAAAGGCAAAAGAGCAGGGTGCATTTGTAGGATGGGATTTGGCCCATGCAGTGGGTAATGTCCCCTTACAACTTCACGATTGGGGCGTAGATTTTGCCAGCTGGTGTAGTTATAAATATTTGAATTCAGGGCCTGGAAATGCGGCCGCTATTTACATCAATGAGCAGTATCTAAACAGAACNGACTTTCCTAGATTTGAAGGTTGGTGGGGAACAGAGAAAGGGCTTCGCTTTAAAATGGAGCCTAATTTTACGCCCATGGACAATGCAGACGCGTGGCAAGTGAGTAATGCAGCTATTTTAGCTATGGCCCCTTTTTTAGCTTCATTAGATATTTTTAAAACAGTGCCTCAAGAAGATTTGTGGTCAAAGCAGTCCCGCTTAGTAAGTTATATGTCCTTTGTTATTGAATCTGTAGCCGCTACGGCACCGTTTGATATTTTAATTTTGACTCCTGAANACAGGGGGTCACAACTTTCCGTGTATTTTCACGAACACGGAAGGGCTATTTTTGACTATTTAATGTCTCAAGGGGTGGTCACGGATTGGCGAGAGCCCAATGTCATGCGATTTGCGCCAGTACCGCTGTACAATAGCTTTAAAGACATTTATACTTTAGGAGAGCGATTAAAAGAAGGAATTAGTAAAGCTATTTTGGCATAAGAGCGCTTGTAATGAATAGTTTAAAACGCCTTCTTTCAAGTAAACGTTACTTGGGTCCCGCCCTAGTTTTTGCCAGTTTGAATTTTGTATTTGGCACATGGGCCATCTATATACCCACCGTAAAAACCCAGTTGGATATAGATAAATCTGCCTTGGGCTTGGCAATTTTTTGTTTGGCTTTAGGAACTTTTTCTGTTTTGCCCTTTGCGTCTCGTTTGATACGATACTTTGGGGTTGGAAAGAGTACAGGATTGGGTGTTTTATGCATCGTAAGCACCGCTTTATTTCCTTTTTTAGCGCCTTCTTATCCACAACTGATTATCGCTTTGTTTTTACTGGGTGCAGCCCAAGGTTTCACAGACATTGCTATGAATGCTTTAGTGGCTCATATAGAAAAGGAAGACGGAGAAAGCGTCATGACTGCTACCCACGGTTTTTTTAGCTTGGGAGGTGTCCTTGCAGGTTTGGGCAGTTTTGGCATTGCTTGGCTAAATAATCCAGTAATACATATGTTTTTTGTGTTGGTTGTAGTGATTTTAGTGAACCTGTATTTTTATCCTGCCTACCAATCAATAAAGGCAGCAGTAGTACCAAAATCTGCAGTATCTCTAAGACATATAAAACCATTTATACTCCTAGGAGGGATTTCTTTTATAGTGATGGGATCTGAGGGAGCTATTGTAGACTGGAGTGCTTTATACCTTCAGGAAGTAGCCTTAGCGCCAGAGTATTTAGTAGGAGGTGGCTTCTTTCTCTTTTCCTTATGTATGACCATAGCCCGTTTTTTTGGAGACCAGTGGAGCAAACGCTTTGGTAGTATTCAAATTATTGCTTTTGGGGCTTTAGTAGCTGGAATAGGTTATTGTTTAGTTCTCAGCGGAAACACTTATCTAGCACTGATCGGATTTGCCTTAAATGGCTTAGGTTTCTCAGTAGTCATTCCAGAAGTATTTAGAATAGCTGGCCAATCAAATACAATAGACCCTACTAAAGCCATGTCTGTAGTCGCTGGATTTGGGTATTCAGGTTTTTTATTAACCCCAGTGGTTTTAGGTGTCGTGTCTGAAAATTTCGGTTTATCAGTGGGCTTTTTAGGTTTGTTTATCAGTGTGCTACTCGTTCTTATATTGACCTATTTTCTCAGAAAGAAAAATACGGTTAGAAGCTAAGGTCAATTAATTAAATAAGGCTTTTATTTGAGAGGACATTATCCTTAAATTATGTAATTTTGAAGAATATAAATACGAGTTATGAGTGCCAAGAAAGGAAAAGTACAAGAACTAATTGAAGAAAAGTTTTTAGAAGAACGCAAAGTATTTTTGTGGGGACAAGTAGACGACGCCTCTGCGAAACACGTCATAGACAGGTTGTTGTATTTGGACTTGCAAAACAACAATGAAATACAATTGGTGATTAATAGTCCAGGTGGTTATGTGACCTCTGGTTTTGCGATATACGACACTATTAAATCTTTAAAAAGCCCTGTATCTACAGTATGTAGTGGTTTGGCTGCTTCTATGGGTTCCATTTTATTGTCTGCGGGCGCCAAAGGAAGGCGATTCATGCAGCCTCATGCACAAGTCATGATTCACCAGCCAAGTGGCGGTGCTAGAGGACAAGCTTCAAATATAGAGATTCAAGCCAGAGAAATAATAAAAACAAGGGAGTTGAGTGCTCAAATTTTAGCAGACAACTGTGGTCAGAAAGTAGACAAGGTCATGAAAGATTTTGACCGTGACTACTGGATGAATGCAGAAGAGAGTTTGGCCTACGGTATTGTAGATGCCATGTTGTAATTTACCTCACCCATTCTCTGAAGGGTTTTATTATTCTGAAGGGTTTTTAATATTCCGAAGGGTTTTCTATTATATGGGAAGCCCTTTTTTTTAGCTCCTTAAGGTCATTTGGGTTCATTTTTTTCAAAAGGGAGAGCATCATAGCCATCCGATTATTTTTCTCAAAATAAGCCTTCTTTTCATCTAAGAAGTTCCAGTATAAAGAATTAAAAGGACAGGCATCTTTCCCTATTTTTTCTTTGTGATTGTACTGGCAGCTCTCACAATAATTGCCCATTTTTTGGATGTAATTCCCGCTACTTACATAGGGTTTTGTGGCCAATAAGCCACCATCTGCAAACTGACTCATCCCCCTTGTGTTAGGCATTTCTACCCACTCAATGGCGTCTATGTAAATGCCTAGATACCATTTATCTACCTCATCGGGATGGGTTTGTGTGAGTAAAGCGTAGTTTCCAGTAACCATGAGCCGTTGGATGTGGTGGGCGTAACTATGCTCAAGGCTTTGCTTAATAGACTGGTGCATACAATTCATTTTGGTTTCTGCTGTCCAGTAAAAATCAGGAAGCTTTCCATGGTTATCCAGGGCATTCTTTTTTGCATAACCAGGCATTTCTCTCCAGTAAATCCCTCTCATATATTCTCTCCATCCCAAAATCTGTCTCACAAAACCCTCTACCTGATTTAAGCTTATTTTATCTTCTTTTTGCCCGTAATAAGTCTTTAATACCTGATCCACCACCTCTTTTGGACTGATGATTTTTGAGTTTAAAGCAAAAGACAGTCTAGAATGAAAAAGAAATTTTTCTTGGGTGTGCATAGCGTCTTGAAAATCGCCAAAATAGGGAAGGAGGTTCTCGCAAAAATAATCTAGTATTTGTTGTGCTTGATTTTTGTTTATGGGCCAATTAAATTGACTAGCATCTATGGAGCCAATGGTCTGGATGGATTGCGATTGAATACTTTCATATATTTCTAAGAGGTTATTTGAGACTGGAAAACCAGTGGGCACAGGAATTTGTCCCTTCCATTTTTTTCTATTCTCTTGGTCGTAATTCCATTTCCCTCCAAGCGGTCCTTCAGGCGTCATTAAAATCTGATGCTCTTTTCTCATTTGCCTGTAAAAAGGCTCCATGATTAGCTGTTTCTTTCCCTCAAAAAAGTCTTTTAAACGCTTTCTGTCTGTGTAGAAATGTTCTGTTGAATATGATTTAGTAGGAATATCTAAAGCGTTACAAATGGATTGAAATTGTAAATCTAGCCTATACTCATCGGGTTCTTGGTATTCAAATAAACCAATCTCATGGCTTTTAATATGGGCATGGATTAATTTTTCTAAATCCTCTTTGGCTTCAGCTTGGTCAATATTTATATATATGATCTGGTGGCCTTTGGCCTTAACGGCCGATGCAAATTCCCGCATAGCCGCAAAAAATCCTACTATTTTTTGAATGTGATGGGTCACATAATCCGTCTCTTGTCTCATTTCCACCATGAGATATAGCACCTGATTATTTACTTCTTTATACCAACTGTGCGATAAGTTGAGCTGATCCCCTAAAATGAATCTAAGTTTTTTTGTATCTGACATATCTCTGGCCTTTATTTGAATGGTAGAATTGGCTTACTTTTTTTAGCGTTAATTATTCCAAAGCTTTTGGAATGCCTTTTGAGGGTCGTACATATCTGCTTGTCTTTCGGGATTAAAAATCCGATCCCTTGGATCATTTCCTACTCCACTAGTATACATCCAATTGGCCCAATTACTGTCTACATCGTAGTCTATCAATTGACTTTCAAAGTAGGTGGCTCCTATTCTCCAGTCCTGATCCAATGTCTTTGACCAATAGCTGGCCACATTTTGTCTGCCCCTATTGCTCATCCATCCAGTTTGAGACAATTCCTTCATGTTGGCATTGATAAATGGACTATGAGTGGTGCCACTTATCCAATCATTATACACTTTAGGATCATTTCCTTGCGCAAAAGATTTATGGTTAATTCCACCACTCTTGAAGAGGTCATTTTTATGTTTTAGCCCTACATATTTAAAAAATTCCCTCCACAGAAGTTCAAAGAGTACCCAATAAGTACTTTCGTTTGCTTTTACTGTTTTTTCATATGCTTTGAGTTGGTAGTATATAGTTCTTGCAGATATACAACCATTGGCAAGCCAAGCAGATAATTTAGTGCTGTAGTCTAATCCAATTAATCCATTACGAGTCTCTTTGTATTGGGCTACATGATCCGTGCTAAAAAAGTAATGGTCTATTCTTTCTTGTGCCGCCTTTTCCCCACCTTTGAATGGAAATGCAGATCTTGAATCTATTTTTATAGAAAGTAATTCTTTTGAAATAGATGCCCAAAGAGCGTCGGAATAAAACAAGGGCGTGTTTGAGGTATTTGTTTGCTTGGCTGGAACTTCTAATGGCGCAGGTACTTCTAAAGTCGCTTCTACTTTTTTTCTAAACGGCGTAAATACTTTAGGAAGTTTGTATAATTCAAAAGGGATTATCTCTGGTCCCAATAGAAATTGATCGTAAAGACTGACCAACTGAATATTTGGTGAAATCTTAGCTTCTATCTCTTTGTTTATTAAAACCTCTTCCTCGTGCCATACTTTTTGAAAGTATAGTGTGCCAATATTATTTTCATTAATATATTCGGGCAATCGCTTGGTTGGATCCCCTATAAGAATAGCAAATGGAATATTTAACTCTTCCAGACTTCGCTTTAAATCCAACAATGATTCTACATTGAACTTGGCCCTGAATGGACCTATTTTAGGAAAATCTCCATCTAATTTCTCCGGATTTAAACAATAAACGCCCACAACTTCATTTGCATTGTTTTTACAGGCAGCTGTGAGTAAAGGGTTGTCAGCAACCCTTAGGTTGTTTGTAAACCATACAATAGATTTCATACACTTTGTTTTTTATTTCTTTTGCATTTTTCAGAGCAGTAACGCACTTCATCCCAGTTTTTTTCCCATTTCTTTCTCCAATTATATGGCCTCTGACACACTGTGCAAACTTTAGAAGGAAGTAAGGTCTTTTTATGCATCTTATTTTTTTTGTGGTTTTGTTTCTGGTTTGGCGTATTCGTATCTAATGGGTGCAACTCCTTTAACATATCCGTCAATTCCAATTCCTGCTATGCTATTGGCTTTTGCTAAATCGATCCAGCCATCAGGAGCTATAAATGCCTCATCCAAATAAAGCGCATTTATGGCTCCAACAACCATAATGCACCCATTTTCAATAATGGGATATTCATTCACATAAGTACAGCTGTATCTAATAGTACTCTTCTTAACAAAGGGTGCCAGAGTACCTTCAAGGTACTCAGCTTCTAATCCTACTGCTTCAAATTCAGAAGTATTGGTGGGGTATTTTGCAGCGGTTTGGTGGGCTTTGCCTACAAAGCCCTCTTGAACATGGTTTACTGTAAACACCCCTGTTTCTTGAATGTTTTTATAGGTGTCTCTTTGAACAGTGAGTGGTCTGAATGTAAAACCTATAAGCGCTGGGTTGCTGCCAAGGTGAATGATAGAGTTAAAAACCGCCAAGTTTTTATTTCCATCACTGTCTTGCGTGCCTATTAGATTTAATGATTTATATCCAGTGCAACTGTTAATGAGGTTTGCCCTATATCTAGATGGAAGTTCCTCTAAGTCTGACGCTTTAAATTGTTTCACGTTTCTTATTTTTTGTTAAACAAATATAAGAAAGCATATGGCCATAAACAGTGATTTTTTTTTCTATTGATATAAATACTCTTTTTTAAACAGGGGCAAAAAAAAATCTCCATAAATGGAGATTTTAATATTGGAGTTATTC
>JGI26080J50196_1000686_pt1 | contig 15234 bp, 13 predicted proteins | sample SaaInl0LU_22_DNA_FD_50196 | JGI IMG/M metagenome (IMG submission 50196)
TGCCGTATGATCGCCCAAGCCTGGGGTCATAATCCTGGGCAAAAAGTGCTTGGAGCGCCGCAACTCTATCTATTTGAACCCCATCAAACCGAACAAATGGCGTGGAAGCCTGATACCTTCCTCGACATCACAGCTGTTTGGGATCAAAAACGCGCGGCCATTGAATGTATGCGCGGTCAAGAACACCTCTGGGAGTATTACACCCGTGTCGCCCAACAAAGGGCCAACCATTTCAAACGCAATTCAGGCGGGCAATCTGGTGGCCGCGATTGCAAATATGCTGAAGGGTTCCAGTCAGTGTTTCCCCGCACGATCGACACGTTATGAGCAGCGGCGCGGGCCTCAGTCATCCTGAGCGATACACAGATCAAGGGCCGCTTAGTTTGGCAAACGGGCTGACGCAAACCGCAACCGCTTTTGCGCCCCCCCAAAAGGAGACACCGACATTGACATCTCTTGACTCCTCCCAAAATCACGGCGTCTTGCCAAAGCTTAAGGGCGCTTGACGTGAACGTGGTTGTCCAGACTGTCGCGCGCGCCGATCCTGAGGTCATCGACAGGCTCGCACGCGCAGGTGTTGCCACGGTCCATGAAGCCCAAGGCCGCACCGGGATGTTGGCCAGCTACATGCGGCCAATTTATCGCGGGGCGAGCATCGCAGGATCTGCGCTCACAATCCTGGCGCCACCGGGCGACAACTGGATGCTCCATGTGGCAATTGAACAAATCCAGGCTGGTGACATTCTGGTTCTGGGCACGACACAGCCATCCGACGCGGGCTATTTTGGGGATCTNCTGGCGACATCGGCAATGGCGCGCGGGTGCCGCGGTTTGATCATCGATGCGGGTGTGCGCGATGTNCGGGATCTTGAAGCGATGGGCTTTCCGGTTTGGTCAAAGGCGATTTCAGCCCAGGGCACCATTAAGGAAACCTTGGGATCTGTGAACGTTCCCATAATCTGCGCCGGTGTTGAAGTTGAGGCCGGCGATGTGATGGTCGCAGATGATGACGGAATCTGCGTCGTCAAACGCAGCGATGCGGCTGAGGTGTTGAAAGCCGCTCAAAAACGCCTCGCCAATGAGGAGATCAAACGCGCGCGATTGGCCAAAGGTGAACTTGGCCTTGATATGTATAACATGCGCGCGCAGCTGGAGGCCAAAGGGTTGAAATATGTCTAGTGGGATCCCATGCATGTGGATGCGCGGCGGCACGTCTAAGGGCGGATATTTTTTGGCATCCGACCTCCCGGCAGACCNCGCGGAACGCGATCTATTGTTGTTNTCGATCATGGGCTCGCCTGATCCGCGCCAAATAGACGGCATGGGCGGGGGCGATCCTCTGACCTCCAAGGNCGCAATCGTCGCACCATCCAGGCGGCCGGGCATTGATGTTGANTATTTATTTTTGCAAGTTTTTGTCGAGGAAGGCCGCGTCAGTGATGCACAGAACTGCGGAAACTTGCTGGCTGGCGTGGCCCCATTTGCCATTGAGCGCGCATTGGTCACCGCGCAAATCGGCGAAACACCCGTGCGCATTTTCATGCAAAACACCAGCCAAGTTGCAATCGCTCGTGTTAAAACGCCAAACAAACGCGTCACCTACTCTGGGGATGCCCGCATTGACGGCGTTCCTGGCACATCTGCGGCCATAGCCGTGACGTTTGAAGACACAGAAGGATCCACCTGTGGCGCAGTTTTCCCGACCGGGCAGCCCATAGATACGATCAACGGCATTGAGCTCACCATGATCGATAATGGCATGCCCTGCGTGCTGATGCGCGCAATCGACCTTGGGCTAACCGGTACAGAGGCGCCGAGCACGCTTGAGACGAACGCAACCCTACGTGCGCGCCTCGAAGCCATTCGCCGCATCGCCGGCGCCCGCATGACTCTCGGCGATGTGGCCCGCAAAACGGTACCAAAGATGACGATTATCTCACCGCCCCAAAATGGCGGCGCCATTACCACCCGAACGTTCATTCCCCACACATGTCATAAAGCCATTGGCGTTTTGGGCGCTGTGAGTGTCGCGACGGCCTGTCTCACAAAAGGCACCGTCGCAGAGGGCTTGGCCGAATTTGATCGAACCGATCTGATGACCCTGGCCATCGAACACCCAAGCGGCGAAATGACAATTATGGGCCGCACCGAGAATGGTCAGCTCGTCGACATCGAAGTCTTGCGCACCGCCCGAAAACTGATGGATGGTGCGGTTTTTGCGTCCAGCGAAAATGTTGCAACATAAAACTAGACTCTCTGGACCATATCAGGTCCAATCGAAAAAAAGGGTCCGGACGCGAATGAGGCCCATAGCCAGCCCAAATTGTTGGTAGTTTGTTTAATTAGTCACCTGGGAGGACATAATGTTCACAAGAACTCTGAGAAAACTTGCCACAGTCGCGACGGCTATGGCTCTCTTTACATCGGGCGTACACGCGGCCGATGTTATAAAAATTGGCGCAATTGCACCCAAAACGGGCGGTTTGGCCGGCGGTGCGGTGGTCACACAATGGCCCAACGTTGAACTATGGGTTAAGCAAGTCAATGCGCGCGGCGGTTTGGATGTCGGCGGCAAAATGATGCAAATTGAGCTGATTGAATATGACGATAAAACCAATCCTGGCGAACATATCAAACTGGCTCAACGCCTTGCGACACAAGACAAGGTCGATTTTATCGTGGCGCCCTATGGCACGGGATTCAACATCGCGACCGCGCCAATTTACGGAAAATTTGGCTACCCAATGATCGCCGTATCAGCCATCACCGATAAAATGGAAGAGCTGACACAGCGGTATCCAAACCTGTTCTTTACTCTCGGGACAACGACGGCATTCGTGCAAGGCGTGGCTGAAATTTTGGTTGAGCAGCGTGCCGCAGGCACGATTGGAAATGAGGTTGCAATGGTCAACGTTGCCGATGCCTTTGGGATTGAATTGGCCGACCGCGCGCGGGAACTCTTCGCCGCAGAAGGTTTTGACATTGTTTATGACAAATCTTACCCCCTGGGCACTCCAGATCTATCCCCGGTTATGAAAGGCGCGAAAGAGAGCGGTGCAAAAGCCTTTATCGCCTGGTCCTATCCACCCGATAGCTTCGGTTTGGCCGAGCAAGCGATCATCGAAGATTTGGATGTAAATGTCTATTATTCCGCCGTTGCAACGAGTTTTCCAGCGTTTAGCGGTGTTTACGGCAGCAAAATCAATAATGTGCTTGGAGCCGGCGGAACCAATGTAGATGATCCGGCAATCGCAGCCTATCGCGCGGCACATTCTGAGATTACNGGCAAAACTGCNGACTATTGGGCCTCTGCCAATACCTATGCGGCTTTGCAAATTTTGGAACAAGCAATCGTCGGCGCTGCGACTTTGGACCGCGACACGGTCACGCAATATATCAAGGATAACAGTTTCGACACAGTGATGGGCGATTTGAGCTTTAAGAACAATTTTTCCGATACGTTTTGGTCAGTTGGCCAATGGCAAGACGGCGTATTTCGAGGCGTTAAAGGATCCAACGTCGAAGGTGCCGTTGATGTCCGCCTAAAAGATGGCTGGAAATAATATAGAGCAAATCCCCGGCGCGCCGACCGCGCCGGGGAGAAACAAGCATCATGCAAATTATCGATATACTTATTTCGGGCCTCCTGCTTTCAGGCACCTATGCGCTGGTCGCTATGGGTTTGAATCTACAATATGGNGTCGCGCGCATNATGAATCTCGCAAATGGCGAGGTTTTGGTCTTTGGCTCATTGGCCGCATTTTGGCTTTACACATCAAGCCAGATTAGCCCGCTTTTGACGATTTTGATCGTGATACCCATCAGTTTCATTGGNAACCTTTTAATTTATAACCTTTTATTGGCTCCCCTNGTGCGCCGCTCCAAATCTAGGGGAGCGCTCGAAGTGGATAGCATTCTGGCAACCTTCGGCATGTCCTTCATCTTGATTGGCATAATGACTTCCATAGAGGGTGGCTTTTTCGCCTATAAATATCTCAGCGAGCCCATCCAAATTCTCGGGTCAACAACCTCATTGAGCCGATTGGTGGCGTTTTTAATCGCCACATTGATCGCCCTTGTTCTTTACCTATGGCTCAATAAAACACGCTCCGGCGTTGCGGTTCGCGCCGTCTCTGTGTCGACCGAAGCGGCAGGACTGGTGGGCATCAATGTGCCAAGACTATCGGCCGTCGCCTTCGCCATAGGTGGAGCGATAACGGCCGTCGGTGGCGCCCTGATTTCGACCTTTATCACGCTGGATGCATCCATCGGTGTGGTGTTCACTCTTAAGGCGCTGATCATCGTTATCATGGGCGGCGTCGGCGAAATTCGCGGTGCGATCATTGCGGCCATTATTCTTGGAATTGTAGAAACCACCGTGCCACATTGGTCGACCCTGGCCTGACCTTAGCTGCTGCTTACTTCATCTTCGTTTTGATCTTACTGTTTCGCCCGCAGGGCCTGTTTGGAAGGCGCAACACATGAAAGCCTCAACTGTACAAGAATTGATCATTGCAGCAATCCTTGCGTTTTTAGCAGCGCTTTGGCCCTTAGTTGTGGATATTTATTGGCTGGGCATTGGCGTTGATGTCATGATGTATGTCGCGCTGGCCACATCCTGGGTCCTCTTTTCCGGGCCAACACATTACATCAGCCTCGCAACAGCCGCTTTTTTCGGCATTGGCGGTTTTTTGGTGGGCTCAGGCATGAGTGACTATGAGGCCAGTTTTTGGTCCATGGCGGCTTTGTCGGCCTGTGTTGGGGCGGTTTTAGCGGCGTTGATTGGGCTCGCCACGCTCCGCCTCTCCGGCGTCTACTTTGTCATCTTCACCTTGGGCTTGGCAGAAATGATCCGCAATTTGGTCTCCTGGATCCAAAATAACTTTTTGGGATCACGGGGTCTTTATGTCTTTACCGATTTCACCGACAAACATCTCTATTGGATGCTGCTGGGTGTTGCCGTGGCGGTCTATCTTTTAGGCTGGATCATCAGCCGATCTCGGCTGGGTTTTGCACTTCGAATTATTGGCGGTGATGAAACTGTGGCGCGGCATGTCGGCATAGATACCGCCAAGGTCAAGGTGATCCTATTCACCACNACCGGATTTTTCGCCGCGCTTGTCGGCGCCATCATTGCCCCNCGCTGGAGCTATATNGAGCCCAACCAAGTCTTCTCACCGCAATTGAGCTTCTTTGTGGTGATCATGGCNCTTTTGGGCGGCGCAGGCCGGCTTTGGGGGCCAGTTGTCGGGGTCATCCNCTTCTTGCTGATTTGGAACTGGGTCGACACGAACTTTCCCAACCAATCCATATTGGTGCTGGGCATTGCCTTTTTGGTGATTGTNTATTTCCTTCCCCATGGCGTGGTTGGACGGCTTGAACAATTGCGCATCTGGTCGAGGACTTTGAAATGAGACACAAGACTCAATCTGTGCTCTCTGTGCAAGGCGTGACCAAACGCTTCGATGGGCTGGTGGCTGTCTCNAAAATGTCTTTTCATGTGGCCGCGCAGGAAATGGTTGGGGTGATTGGCCCTAATGGCTCTGGCAAAACCACAATGATGAATTTGATTTCTGGCGTCTACACCCCAAGCGAGGGGGGGATTTCTTTGCACGGGCGCCAGATCTCTAATCTGCCACCGCAACACATTTGCCGTGAAGGGATCGGACGTACCTTTCAACTGGTACGCCTTTTGCCGGGCCTTACTGTTTTAGAAAATGTCAAAGCCGGGGCGGTGTTTGGGCATAAACGNCGCTGGGGTCGCGATGCAGATCAATTCGCCTTGGAGATGCTGGAGCGCGTCGGCCTAGAGGGGCAAAGCCATGCGCCCATTTCTACGCTCACATATATTGATCAAAAGCGTGTTGAACTCGCGCGCGTATTGGCCGGGGAACCCGAAGTTCTCCTTTTGGATGAATGGCTCGCTGGTCTCAACCCAACGGAATTGGAAACTGGAATCCAACTTATTCATGATTTGCGTGATGAGGGGCGAACTGTCGTGATGGTCGAACACGTGATGGATGCCATCAGATCGCTGTGCGACCGTTGTGTGGTCATGTCTTCCGGGACCAAAATAGCCGAAGGCACAACCGAAGAAGTCCTGTCCGATAAAGAAGTCATTAAAGCCTATCTGGGAGATGACAATGCTTGACGTGCGAGGGCTCAGCGCGGCCTATGGGCAACATCCAGCTTTAAATGAAGTGTCACTCAGCGTTGGACCCGGTGAAATTGTGGTCATTTTGGGGGCCAATGGGGCCGGGAAATCAACTCTGCTCAGAGCTATTGCCGGAATATGCGAAGGCCGAGTTTCCGGCCAAGTGATGCTGAATGGCGCATCGCTTACCGCGCTCAACTCAGATCAAATTGTTGAGCAAGGCGTGGCGCTGGTGCCAGAAGGGCGGGCAATATTTGGCGATTTGACGGTCAAAGAAAATTTGCTACTCGGCGCCTATTCCGCCCGCGCCCGCGCGGATGAGGCGCAAAATCTTGAGCGTGTCTTAAATCTCTTTCCCAAATTGATTGAACGCCAAACTCAAATCGCGCGCACCATGTCTGGTGGCGAACAGCAGATGGTGGCTATTGGCCGTGCAATGATGTCAGCGCCGGATATATTAATGCTGGATGAACCCTCATTGGGCCTATCTCCGCTATTGTGCCGGGAATTGTTCCAAAACCTTGCTGTCGTCAAAGATCTGGGCATTGGCGTTTTGCTGGTTGAACAGAATGCCAAACAAAGTTTGGCCATCGCCGATCGCGGATATCTACTGGAAAACACCCGTATCACACGCGAAGACAGCGCGGCGCAGTTGCGCTCCGATCCCTCAGTTCAAAAGGCATTTTTAGGGGCTAACAACACTACGCGCAATCAGCCGCCGCCTCAGACGATTGAGACGCAGCCTGTGGAGCCGCGCTTTACCCCAGGCCCGGCTTTGCCGCGCAGGAGCGCCGAACAGCTGATTGGGGGCTCGATTGAGGATCTCATTTCTTCAGCCAGCGAAGCATCGACGCGGGCCTTGACCTCTCCGTCAAGCAGCAGTGTTAAGCAGGCAGAAAAGGTGGCGCAATCGCGCCTGGAGTCCGTGTTGAAAGATATAGAATCCACCGCCGCCACCGCTCGCCGTCAGAGGCCGGCCTCTCGCCCGACCTACGCCGCCTCTCCATTGCCACAGCCCGCGCCACACGAAGACGGCCCACCGCCGCCTGTGGTTGAAATTTACAAGCGCCCGCACGTCGAAGTCTTTCGCAGACGTCCATCGGGCCAATTTGAAAGGGAGTAACATGCTCGATAGCACCCACACGGCCGAAAATATAAAAGGCCTCTTCATCAATGGGCAATGGCAACAAACGAGCGGTCATTTTGACGATCTCAATCCGTCCGACGGTCAGGTTTGGGCGCGGGTGCCCAATGCCTCAGTGACGGAAACCAAGCAGGCGATTGACGCGGCCCAGCAAGCCTTCCCCGCATGGTCAGCTCTGAAATTTCAAGAGCGCGCTGAATATATGTTGAAAATCGCGGCGGCAATCGAACGCAAGGCAGATCAATTTGTCAACGCAGCCCAATTTGAAGGTGGCGGCTGGTATGGCAAGGGCATTTATGAGACCAAGGCCATGCCGGAGATATTCAAGGCCGCAGCCGCTTTGTGCTATGCTCCAATTGGAGAGATCCTGCCTTCGTTAAACGGTAAAGTCAGCCAAGCAATCAGAACCCCTATGGGGGTCATCGGGGTCATAAGTCCTTGGAATGTTCCAGGTATTTTGGCCGCTCGTCCGTTTTCTTTCGCAATGGCCATGGGCAATACCATCGTTCTCAAACCTTCGGAAGAGACACCCTATATGGGCGGCATTTTCTTCGCTGAGGTTATGGAAGAAGTGGGACTGCCCCCCGGAGTGTTCAACGTCATTACCTGCTCACGCGATAACGTGGCATCGGTGGGCGATGAAATGGTCGATAATCCGACGGTGAAGGGTGTGGCATTTACAGGCTCAACCGCCGTTGGCAGGCGCATTGCCGCCAAATGTGGCGCGCATTTGAAAAAAGCCTGCATTGAGCTCGGAGGTAAAGACAGCCTCATTGTCTTGGATGATGCGGATATGGACAGAGCGACATCCGCTGCAAGTTTTGGCGCCTTTATGCATCAGGGCCAGGTGTGTATGAGTGTGGAAAAAATATTGGTCCAAGACAGCGTTTATGACAGTTTTATGCAAGGGTTTGTGGCCCGCGCGGCCAAATTGAAAACTGGCAATGTTGCCGATAAATCGAACGTTATCGGACCCTTGATCAATGATCGTCAGGCAGAGCGTGTGAAATCTCAATTGCAAGATGCCCTGGCCAAAGGCGCGAAACTTGCGCTGGGTGGCACTGTGAATGGCCGCTTTGTTGAACCTACAATTTTGACTCATGTAAATCCAAGCATGGATATTTGGCGGGATGAAACCTTTGGTCCCGTTGCAATCGTCAGCCGCTTTCACACAGATGCAGAGGCAATCGCGATGAACAATGATACCGAATACGGTCTCTCCTGCGGGATCATCACAAAAAATGAACATCGCGCGATAGACATGGCGCAGAGCCTCGAGACGGGCATGTGCCATGTCAATTGCGCACCGATCAACGATGAAGCCCACGCACCCTTTGGTGGCACAAAGGCAAGCGGATTAGGCCGCTATGGCGGGCGATGGTCGTTAGAAAGCTTTTCTGAAACGCGATGGATCACCCTAGACCGTGGTCAAAAACCCTTCCCACCTGTGTTTTAATCATGCGCGATTTAGTCAAAGGAAAACGCATTGTCGTCACGGGCTCCTCTTCTGGCATTGGTTGGGAGACAGCGCGCCGTTTAACGGAGCAAGGGGCAGAGGTGCTCGGGATAGATATGACCAAAAACTTCGACCATGTTGAAGAATTCTATCGCGCAGATCTGTCCGACCCCCGCGCAATCGACGCGCTTATTGATGTCTTACCCGATGGGATTGACGGGTTGGTCAATAATGCCGGCCTGCCTCCCACCAAGACTGCAGACCTGCTGCTTCGGGTGAACCTCGTTGGTTTGAAACGCTTAACTTATGGGCTCATCCCAAAACTCGCGGAGGGTGCCAGCATTGTGAATGTCGCCTCACTCGCCGGGATGGGCTGGCCCGACTCTGTCGATGCGATCAAAGCCGCCGAGCATTTAGATTTCTACAATCTTGACGCATTCATCGCGCAATGGAACGTCACATCTGACGGCGGGCGAAGCTATTTCTTTTCTAAAGAAGCGCTTATCGCTTGGACCATGCAAAACCGATGGACCTGGCGAGACAGGGGCATCCGCATGAATTGCGTCAGCCCCGGCCCCGTCGATACTCCAATTCTTGATGATTTCCTCCAAACCCTGGGAGCCCGGGCGGAGGAGGATCGTCGGATCATGGACCGCCCGGGCCGCGCGGAAGACATCGCGCCCGTGATTATGTTTTTGTTAAGTGACATGACCAGCTGGATTCGCGGGACAAATATCCCGACAGACGGCGGCATGGCGTCAAACATTCTGTGCAATAAGCACAGTTTATAAGGAGAGAGAATATGAGTTTCTTAGGCTGGATAATTCTCGNGGTCATCTGTGTGGCCGTTTTCATAGCCCTTGCAGCATGGTGGTATGACCGTGCCACAAATGAAGTGGCCCTCCTGCGAACCGGGATCGGTGGTCGGCGCGTTGTNATTGATGGCGGGGTCATTGCAATCCCCTATTTTCACGAAATCAGCCGCATCAACATGCAAACCCTGCGCCTGGACGTCAGCCGTCATGGAGAGGCCTCATTGATTACGCAAGATCGTTTGCGGGTCGATGTCGGCGCGGAGTTTTATGTGTCCGTATCCCCCAATGCCGATGCGATCACACGCGCCGCGCAAACCTTAGGAAAACGCACGTTCCAACGCGATGAGCTTCGCAATCTGATTGATGGCATGATGGTTGACGCGCTCCGCTCTGTCGCAGCCCGGATGACGATGGATGAATTGCACGAAAATCGCGCCCAATTTGTGGCCGANGTGCGCGACGGGTTGAAAGACACTTTGGCGCGTTACGGGTTGCAATTGGACAGTGTGTCCCTAACTGGCCTGGACCAAACTCCCTTCTCCGCGCTTGATGAAAATAATGCTTTCAACGCCGTAGGCATGCGCAAACTGGCTGAGGTCATCGCCAAATCGAAGAAAGAACGCGCCGAAATCCATGCCGATAGCGAAGTCTCTGTTCGCCGTGCAGCGATGGAAGCCTCGCGCAAAAGCCTGGAAATTGATCTCGAAGAACGCCGGGCGCAAATCGCGCAACAACAAGAGATTGAAACCCTCGCTGCGGCACAAATTTCTGAAATCGCACGGCAAAAGGCCGAAAGTGAGCGGGCCTCAAGTGAAGCAAAAATCCAAATGGAGAAATTCATTCAAAAAGCTGAGGTCGAACGCGAACGCGATATCCTGATCGCCGAGCAAGAGAGTAAAATCGCCGTTTCTGCCAAAAGCACTGAAGAAAGCAAAGCGCAGGCCTCGGCGGATCTCGCCCGCGCTGAGGCGGTCAAAGCCCATGAAACGATTGGCACAACCCGCGCCATCGCTGAGGCCAATCGCCGGGCTGAATTGGCGAAACTATCGGCACAATCTGAAGCCGCAAATACGGCGCTGCGCGCATCGATTGCCGCGGATGAGAAATCCACAGCAAAAGATAAAGCGGCGGCCATTCGCGAGTTGGCGGCCGCAGAAAAAGCCGCACAGATTGCCCAATCGGAAGCCAATCGCGCGCATATTGAGGCAGAAAATGCCAGGTCTGACAATATGATCGCGATGGAGCTGGAGAAAAGCCGGCTCAACGCCATGCCCAAAATCATCACTGAAATGGTGAAGCCAGCAGAGAAGATAAAGTCTATCAACGTGAATCATATCTCTGGCATGGGTCATGGGGTGAGCTCTGGCGGAAAAAGTGATCCGGTCGGGCTGGCGATGGACTCCATCATGGATATGGCCGTCCAATTGCCTCTGCTCAAAAAAATTGGGGATCAGATGGGGGTCTCTTTTGACGAAGTCGCAGATTTCAGCAAGAAGCCGAAAGACTAGGACAAAACCAAAGGCCCAGGCAGCTCACACGGCCGCAGTACCCCCACACAGGCTGGCATCCTCCTGCAATGTGGTTAATGCATATCTGAGACGGCACAGCGTAGATCAAGCAGTACCTGGCGCTTTTCGGTTCTTATTATGCCAACTGCACGTTGGAGCGCCGCCGGCAGCTCGCGCCCATCTTCGATCCGTTCGGCATGCGCCCGTGACGCTCTCGCGATGGCGGCGAAGTCTGGAAGCGGTTCAAGCGAAGTCAAAGGAACAGTGTTTGACATCGCAGCCGAACCGTCAGGATAGCCGTTCACCACAGACCGGCGCACAGCATTCCACATCGCATTATTCTTGATGATCGTGAGAATGGGCAGGCGCAAAGCCTCTGCGATTTGGTGGCAAGCCACGGGATTGGCGAACATATAACTGCCATCACCCATACATGCGATTGTCAGCCGGTCCGGTCGCATCAATTGCGCGCCAAGCGCGGCAGGCATCGCCCAGCCCAGCCCTCCTGCGTGGACATTATTGAACAGTCTGTTCGGCCCCTTCAGTGTCATATATGCGGGCAATAGGCCCAATTCAGAAAATGCAACGGCCTCCTCGTCCATAATCTCAGACACGCAGTGGCTGATCCATTCAGCGCTCATTGGATTTGTATCGCCTGCCCTGGCTTTGACTTCGGCCGCGTCACGCCTCTGAGTTGCCGATTGCGCAAGAGCTTTGCTGCGCTGCCCGGCTGCCGACGGTGCCCGCGCCGCGCGGTCAAGTGCGAGAATCGCCTCGACAGAATCTGACGAAATGGCAAGATCGGTCCTAAATCCACGCACTGGCATACGCGCGAAATGAGGATCGGGGCCAATGTGTACGACAATGGTTTCTGGACCTGGGGCATTGGTTGCCTCAATCCATGGTGTATCACTATCAAGGACGATAATGAGGTCGGCATCACTTGGCCCGCTGGCATGATAGCCCTGCAAAGCCGGATCGTTTGAATGCAGGACATTGCGCAGCAAAAAAGGTTCAAACACCGCAATCCCATGTTTCGCTGCAAGGGTTGAAAGCGCCCTCGAAAGACGCCCTTCAGTGTCACCGCGCTGGCAAATGATCACGGGGTTCGATGCCGTTTCAAGAAGACGCGCAAGTTTGATGATGGCCTCTGGATCGGGCAAGATCTTGGTCGCAGAGGGTGGCATCGGATGATGCGTTTGCGTGGTTTCTGGCACTATTTCTGACAAAGGTTCTTTCGGGAGCGAGAGGTAAACGGGGCCTTGAGGCTCAGAGGTTGCCAATGACATGGCTCGCATAACAAGTTGTTTTCCCTGCTCAGGATAGCGCATTTCGTAACTATATTTCACCAAATCCCGAACGAGAGACGTCTGGTCAAACATCTCTTGACCATATTGGATAGGCGTCATTCGCGCGCCCTTGCGGCCGCGCTCTGAAATCGGTGTGCGACCTGACATGACCAGCATCGGTATATTGTCAGACGCCGCGTTGATCACACCCATCACGGAATTGGCGAGCCCCACATTCACATGCACCATCACCGCCTGGGCGCGACCTGTGACCAAATAAGCGCCATGTGCCATCGCAACGGCGGCGGTTTCATGTGGTATCGTCAATGCGACTGGCGCGGCAGATGGATCACGCCGCGCAAGAGCTTCGATGATCGGCGGAAAATCCGTACCAGCATTTGCAAACATATATTGGATGCCGGAAAGCGACAGTCCGTCCAGCAACGACTCCGCACCAGTTTGTTCGTGACTTTGGTCCATGTCGTATCCCTTGCGCCTGAATAAATTTATTAGGCCTTGTCGGATCGCAAAATTCAAGTAATTTGGTAAATAATCTCACATTGTGGGATTTTACGAGTTTACTTCGGCAAACCGAAGACAGTCTGGGAGGATTACTGATGAAATTTTTATTTACAGCCGCCGCCTTTAGTGTGGCCGCGCTCGTGGGGGGAACCGCATCTGCGCAGAACGTTGGAATTGCGACGTCCAATCCGGGATCTTTGTTCCATAATATAGGAACCGCGGTCGCGAATGCGGCGAATGCAAACGGTCTCAACACGACGATTCAACCCGCAACAAGCCCAAACCAGTTCATTCCCTTCGTCAATGACGGTGGCATCGATTCGGCGTGGCGAACCTGCAAGAGGTGAATTATTCGATCACGGGCGAGGCCTGGTGGAACGGCAAAAAGAACGAAAACATCCGCGTCGTTGGTCACTTGCAGCCTTTGGTCGAAGCAATCTTCGTGCGCAAAGACAGCGACATCATGAAGGTTGGCGACCTGCGTGGCAAAGCCATGACTGATGGATACACAGCACAGAATACGATCCTGCCGCAACTCTCTGCATTTTATGCCACAGCAGGCATGACACGCGATGATGTTGAACAGGTGTCTGTCGCTTCTGTTGTTGCGGGCGCAAATGCGTTCATGGCGGGCGATACGGTCGGGTTCATCTTTGCACATGGCGCTGGCAAAGTGCGTGAAGCAGATGCTGCCGTGGGCGGTTTGCGTGCTTTAGGCGTGGATGATAGCAGCGATGCGGCCCTTGCGGCGGCGCGTGNGCATTGGCCAACGGCCTTCTTCAAAAAGCTCAAAGCAGGCGCAATGCCTGGCGTNNTGGNAGATGATACTTACATCGCTTTCCCTCAAGTCGTCTTTACCCATGCAGGTGCCTCNGATGAGGCGGTCTACCAAATGGCCAAAGCGATGTATGANCAGGNCAAAGTCATGGGTGAAACATTCCCACCTATGCGCGCGTTCAAACCGGCTGACATGCGNGGAGACATCGGCATTTCAGANTTCCATCCCGGTGCGATCCGTTTTTATGAAGAAGTCGGGTTGAAGTAAACNTCGATGAAAGACACCACGCAAATTCAAGAGGGCGTTCGCGGCCTCTTGCCTGGGGGGTGGAGCACGCTCAGCAATGCGCTGGCGGCTCTGCTGACCTTGATGGCCATAGGCTGGGCGATGTCGTTCCAACGCCAAATCGGTCTTGATCTTTATCCTCAGCAATTCTTTGCGGCGATGTTGGCTTTGACTTTGGCATTGGCGTTTTTGACGCTGCCGTTCAGAAGTGGCACAGACCGCCCAAAGGCGCCTTGGTACGATGTGGTACTGGCTTTGATCAGCTTGATTGCCGTCGGATATATTGCAGTGCGTTATCCTGACCTGGTATTGATGATTTTCTCACGCCCACCAGAGCTTTGGATCCCTAGCGTGCTCATTGTTCTATTGACGCTCGAAGCCCTACGGCGCGCCTGTGGATGGGCCTTAGTCATCATCATTATGGCTTTCCTGTTTTACGCTTTATTTGGCGATCTCTTCCCGGGAAGACTTCAGGGCCGCGCACAGAATTGGCAATTGCTTGCAGGCTATATGGCTGTAGACTCAAATGGCATCCTTGGCTTGCCCATGTCTGTCGCCACAACCATCGTGGTCGCCTTTATCTTCTTTGGTGTTTTGCTTGGCGTCACAGGCGGGACTACTTTTTTCACAGATGCTGCGATGATTGGGATGGGGCGATATCGTGGTGGATCAATGAAAATCTCAGTGCTCGCCTCTGGCTTGTTCGGTTCCATCTCAGGCTCTGCCGTGGCAAATGTTGTGGGCACAGGCGTTGTGACGATCCCGATGATCAAGAACGATGGTTATCCCGCGCATAAGGCCGGCGCGATTGAAGCGGTGGCCTCCACGGGCGGGCAATTGATGCCGCCTGTCATGGGGGCTGCGGCCTTCTTAATGGCTGAATTTCTGGCAGTTCCATATTCTGCAATCGTGTCAGCAGCGCTTATCCCAGCGCTTTTGTATTATGTTTCTTTGTTCATTCAAGCTGATCTTGAAGCCGCCAAACTTGGCATTCGCGCTGTGTCAAAGGATCAAATCCCTGCAGGGCGAAAAGTATTGACGGGTATGCATTTCGCCTTTGCTTTTGCAGTGCTGATTTACCTGTTATTTTGGCAACGATATCAACCTGAGCGCGCGGCGCTTTGGGCCGCGCTTGCGTTGACAATCACATCCTTGATGATTGGTTATGGCGGTGTGAGACCAAGCATCCGGGCTGTGTTCAACGCCTTTTCCAAGACAGGCCATTCGGTTGTCGAAATTTTGCTTATTTCTGCCGCAAGCGGCTTTGTCATCGGCGTTTTGAA
>JGI26080J50196_1000690_pt1 | contig 15205 bp, 17 predicted proteins | sample SaaInl0LU_22_DNA_FD_50196 | JGI IMG/M metagenome (IMG submission 50196)
TGATGGATTATGGTGCCCCCACACGGACTCGAACCGCGGACCTACTGATTACAAATCAGTTGCTGTAATTTCCAACTTCTCAAATTTTATCAAAAATATTCAATAAAATATTACTACTTGAAGCTTGTTCGTCTCGCTTACCTCCGCTAACCTACGCGTACATCCACCATTTTGTCTCGCTGAGTGTCTCGCTGAAAATGCCGAATCTGAATATTACCTGCAAGATCGATCAACGCTCTATTGACAAGTATATCAAGCAGCAGAGGGCGCGTGGTGAGCGTGTTACGTTGTCTGATCAAACATGTGCTGGATTAAAGCTTGTGATCAACAATCGAAGCTGTAGCTGGACGTATGCTTATCGACGGAGAGGATACATCGACGGGGGCAAGAGACACCCACAGCGCACAATGAAGCTGGGTGACCCTATATCGATGTCGCCACCCGAAGCACGACTTGCCGCAGAGAAGATTAAGGCCCAAGTCCGGTCGGGCGACGACCCTGCCAGCACTCAACGGTCAGAGGAGCGACTACGCAGGTCGGAAGCATCGCGCAAGCAATCATGCGAGGCTTGGCTAGCGCGTTACTCGGCTGATCGTATGAGGGACGGTGAGGACAAGTACCTGCGTGATGAGTTGCGCAATGTCCGTCTCTCACTTCAAGAGCTGTCCTTGGCTAAGGCCTATCCCGAAGAGTTAGCGCCGAGACATATCCGTGAGCTGGCGGATATGCATCAAGAGCGCCCTGCGACTGGGCGGCAAAGGCTTGGGGCATTGTCACGTTTTCTGGACTACTTGCTTGACGAGGAGGTTCTTCCGTTAAACCCTTGCGTATCCGTTTCAAAACGCCGGCGCCCAAAGCCGCCGCCACCCAGAGTGAACTTCTACTCACCTGATGATCTACATGCTCTGTGGAATGCAGAGGGTCTAAAGCGTCAGTACCGGCGCTACCTCAGGTTTATGATCACGACCCCCCTTCGAGCAGCAGAGGGGGCGGAGCTCACATGGGGGCAAATAGACGCCAATCGCGCAGAGATAAGCCTCAGCTCAGACAAAACCAAAAACGCAGAACATTTCGTCATGCCTCTTAGTCCGACAGCACTTTCGGTGATTGAGGCGGGCCACCTGACGCATGACCGTCTTGTGTTTCCGCTTTCTGCACGAACGGGCAAGAAGATGACGTCCTGGAGCCATTTCAACCGCTGCGTGCGCGCAGCCTCCGGCATTGATAGCTTTATCCTGCATGATCTGCGTCGGACATTTTCGACGCTTATGGCGGAAAACACGGAGGTGCCTGAAACCATCATTGATAGCCTTCTAAACCATAAACAAAGTGCGACACGAGGTGGCGTCATACGTCACTATCAGCAGGCTAAACACTTAGGAACCCGGCACGGTGTCATGAAGGAATGGGGCAAGTTGTTGGAGGCGTGGGGTATGACACCGCCGGCAGCTGATGAGTAATAAGAAAACTCATGGTGGCAGACGTGAAGGCTCTGGTCGCAAACGCGTCGACTTTAAACTTATCTTAAGAGTAGGCCAAGCCTATATGAGGCGGGAGCAGCTGGAGTACGAAGCGCAGAAGCGCGCACTGCTGGAAGATAAAACGAACCTTCAAGAGTTTTACAACTACATTAACGATATCCCGATGGATGAGCGCAAAGCATTTGTTGGCTCCGCTGATCACATAGATCATTCAAAAGCAATCGATGAAGAGTTGAGGTCACTTAAGCAACCAAACAATATTCAGGGCGACCCATCCCGTCTAATGCGCATAACTAAGCTCTACGGTAGCAGCACACGTATTCGCAACGAAGTTGCTGAAGCGTTTGGCCTCTCCGCGGTACAGGTGAAAAACTATTTGCAGTTATATCGCGCGTTTTTGAGAGCTCAAAAATAATCACACTTGAAAAAAATCCGAGTCGAAANAGCAGGGCTTTATGCTGCCGTATAGTGTTCGCAGAAACGCTAAAAGGAGCATTCTGATGCGCAAAACTGCATGGCAACCCGAGCAACCCCTGCCGCAATACGTAGATAAACCAACGGCTGCTGCAATCATCACTCACTACTTCTTTCCCATCAGCCCACGTACGCTTGAGCGATGGCCATTGACTGTGCGGCGCCCAAATAAAGCGACCGTGTACGAGGTTGCTGAAGTGATGGCGATCGCTGAAGCGAAGCTGAACTCGGCTTACGCTTACAAGCAGGCGGAGTGATGATCATGACCAACATTGGCACACACACCCTGCCCTTGCAAAAACGCGCGGTTGCTCATGCCAGCGCCCCATCACGCAGGGAGCGAGACGAAACCTACCAGGGCGTTATCGTCGTTCTGAGTGATCGCTATCGTGTCATCATTGATGAGCAAGGCGATCAATTCATCCTACAGAAGCATTACGCTGAGAGCTTACATGCCGGCGTTTGGCGCAGCATCAGCTATGTAGTGTCGCGAAACAAGCTAATCGAACTCAGTGCAAGGCTAGGATTGCTCTCAGAGCCATCCAAGCGGGCTGTACTGGAGCGATTGCCGTCGAGCGCAACTGATCTCCGCAAATAGTTAACCCACGGCGCTATGACCGTGGGCTTGGATTGCGTGTAGCTTTGCAGGTTACCCGTTCATTATAGCAGATTGGTCAGTGCGCCTCAATGATGAGGTACTTAATATGGCAAATGCAAACTTAAGCCCCGACAGGCTAATAATCGAACAGTTCATTCGCGCAGTCACACAAAATTGGTTGAACTCCAGCGAAGCCGAGCATCATTTCGAAGTGCGCTGCCTTGGCGAACATCGAACGCCTAATTCTAGGCTTTTTGCTCCTTCACAGATTGGTGATGCAACAGCTTTTATTGTCGAGATGAACACTCTCAAAATGAACGTCTACATGACAATCAACCCAGTAAAGGCCGTGGTTCACGGCAACCCTACTGACGACGACGTAGCCTGCGCGCATCTGAGCTTTGCAGATGCAGATGATTTGATAGGGTTGGCTGGCATCAAAACGATGATTGGTGAACATGCGCCAGATTTCATTGTTACTACTGGCTCCGTACCGCACGAGCGGCAACACGCATATTGGCGATTAGAGGCGCCATGCCATGATCTCGCGCTTTGGAAGCAATCGCAGCAGAACATCGCACGCAATCTTGGCACTGACCCAAGCGTGATCAATCCATCGCGCATCATGCGCGTTGCAGGCACAGTTAGTTATCCCAGCCAAAGCAAGGTCACCAAAGGCTATATCCCCGAATTGGTTACCTTCATGTCGGAGGTGAGCTGATGTCGTTGCCAGATATCGAATACTGGAACAACATATTTCCGCCGCTTGAGCCGTTCTATACTGCGCAAACTGACGGCTATACGCCCCTACCTAGAGATGCCGCATCTCAAGCCGCTATGAATGGTCAAAATTGGCATCTCAATATGTTGAAGTTGGTCGGAAGCTGGGTTGCGAAAGGCAACACGGACGGAGAAATTCGCATTCTTGCCGAGAGCCATACTTTGCCGGTTATACAGTCGAGCAAACATGGTTGGACGTTCAGCCAATGATCGCTGGCGCGCGCAGAAAAAACTTTGCACCAGCAAATAGCAATGAAGCTCACGATGGGCCTGTGCCAAGAAAAATCCTGACTTTAATTTCTGACGTTGAGCTTAAAGACCCAGAATACCTGATCGATGATGTGATCGAAGAAAAATCTCTTATCGGTCTAATTGGCCCGTCTGGTTCCGGCAAAACCTTTGTGGCCTTAGATATTGCACTGAGCTTGGCGACTGGGAAAGATTATCACGGCTTTGGTGCATCTAAAGGTCTGGTCATCATGTCGGCGGGTGAGGGACATCTTGGCATGCCACGGCGAGCGGAGGCTTGGTGCAAACACAATGGCAGCAATCTTCGTGCGGCGTCGTTCGCGATCACTGATCGGGCAGTGGATCTCTTTAACGAAGCGCCACTCAACGCCTTCTGCAAAGAGGTTGAGGAAATCGCCAAAACACGAGGCAATCCAAAGCTGATCATCATTGATACAGTCGCACGGCACATGGCAGGCAAAGATGAAAATAACGCCAAAGAAATGGGTGAGCTTGTTCAGACGGCAGACAAACTGAAGCATGATTACCAGTGTGCCGTCATGCTTGTTCATCACACTGGTCACAACAACCAAGACCGCGCGCGCGGTTCAACCGCCTTCAAGGGAGCGCTGGATACGGAAATTTTGGTTAAGTCACTTGGTGAAAACGACATCATTGTAAGCTGCGAGAAGCAGAAGGATGGGCCGCAGTTTGATACGATGCAGTTTTTGAAAGTCAGCGTTGATCCGTCAATCGCGTTGCAACAGGTGATTAGATCGGTTCCCAAAACCAAGCTCTCCGGCAGTCAGAGGTTGGCTATGGATACGTTTTATGAAGCGACAAAGGGCAATGTCGCCTCTGCTGGATTGGCGCTAGATGAGTGGCGTCCGTTGTTTAACGAACGACATACAGGCGACAATATTAAGAGCAAAGACACTGCATTCAGGCGCGCAAGAGAAGGCCTTGTAGACAATGGCTTATTGAAATGTAGCGATGACATTTATCGGTTGGGCAACAAGGCGACATAATGGCGACATCGCCACTGTCGTCGAATGCCATCATTCACATGAGGCGACACGACACGACACACCCCTATAGGGGTGTCGGGTGTCGTCTGTGATGTGATGGAGGTGNAAAAAGCTATGGGTGATTACTNACCATTTGAAAACTTGATGCCCTCCATCCAGCACCCCGCTCATGGAGAAGGTCTTCCACATTGCTAAGCAAAAGTGGGAACTGAAGATACAGCATTATAGCAATGCGCATAATACATGGGCTTGTTTTAAAATCGCAGAATGGAGAATGTTTTGTCATTCACGCTCGCTACAAATTCGTCCCAATAATTCCAAGAAAAGTAACCGTGACAGCAGCAAATTCATTTCTAAAAAGCTCTCCTGTCCACACCCAATAATTTGAGTTTCGAACTTCCTAGCCNAGCCATAAGCCAGATCCCCACAAGCCCAGACCAAAAATTGTATGAGCGACCAATCCAAGACCTCGTGTTTTCCANGGCGCCGGTGTATTTTTACCCGCCCAGCCTAGGCCCATTCCAGGCTGGAGGATAAACCAACCCGCTGCGATCGTAACCAATGCGAATATCCAAGCCGACAAAAACCCGGGGTTGACCAGCCACTCCGTTCCCACAATGAGCAAAAACAATATGCCATATGCAACACCAACCCCGTAGTGAAATAGCCAGCCTAAAAGCAGTTCACTTGGAACCTNTTTAGCTTGCGAAATATCTTGATGAAAAACCTGACCTTTGAATAGATGGGCGAACCAACGCCCCGGCATCGCCCAATTTGGCAATGGTAAATTCCAGATGCGATGTTGAATGACCGCCCAGAGATCCATAGCCAAAGTGGCCCCTAAGCCCATAAAAAATCCATAGTATATCGTTTCAATCACGTTTGCCTCCTTCTCGGTCACCTTTTAGGAAAGTAGTTCAAGACCTTCAGGCGGTCCATCACACAAGCAACGTCCACGACGAGTACTAAATGGTTTATCATTATCTTCCTTCACAAACTGGATTTCAGGCGAGTAAGGCGCGGGCGTGATCCGGGGTCAGTGCCTCCGGCCGGTCGCAGATTGTAACCATATCTACCCATTGCCGGCTTTCAGCCGAGTGCAGAACTGCGGTCATCACCTCAACCACATGGGTCGCCAGTTCAAGACTACACCGATGTGGCCTATCTGCTGCAATACTAGCCACCATATCGGCCAAGCCCGCGCAACGGTAATTGGCACGGTCATTACCTTGCCCATCCTTGGCATTGGATGTTGAAAACGGATGATTGGGATTTGCGATTACGGTTAGATCATCGACCTGTTTGGCTAGGAGAACCTCACCGCCAAAGAAATTTGGATCAGGTAGGTAAAGCGAACCATCGCTGCCATAGAGTTCCATATTCTCATGACGATGTGCGCAAACATCCCAGCTTGCGCCGAGCGTTATCAACGCGCCGTTATGGAATTCAAGAAGGGCGTGTACATTGGTGGGAGTCTCCACTGGAACCGTCTCGCCCTCCCTTGGCCCAATGCCAATGGTGCGTGTCTGGAAGCTGGCGGACGCCATAGCCGAGACAGATTTGACCGGCCCGATGAGTTGCACAAGATTGGTGACGTAATATGGTCCAAGGTCAAGAACTGGACCACCACCGGGTTGGAAGAAAAAGTCCGGATTAGGGTGCCAAGCCTCCATCCCGCGTGACATCACGTGACATGTGCCACCGATAATGTCGCCGACCATGTTCTCGTCGATCGCGGCACGCGCTAGCTGGTGCGCGCCGCCCAGAAATGTGTCCGGTGCAGACCCCACGCGCAGCCCTTTTTCGTTTGCCAAGGCGCGCAAGGCCTCGCCCTCTTCCAAGGTCAAAACATAGGGCTTCTCGGAATAGGCGTGTTTGCCCGCCTCAAGGATCTGCTTGGTGACACCAAAATGTGCCGCCGGAATGGTCAAGTTGATGATGATGTCGATGTCATCTGCGGCCAGCAGGCCTCTGATAGTCTCCGCGCGTACCGAAAACTCATCGGCGCGGGCCTGTGCTGTGTCGATGTTCAGATCAGCAACAGCGCGTACGTCAATCCCTTTAAAGAGATGAGACAGTTTGAGGTAAGAGGCCGAAATGTTGCCGCACCCAATGATGCCTACACCGAAATCTTTCATGTCGTGTGCTCCTTAGAATGCTTGAACGCCCGCCAGCGAACGTGCCGCCATGCGGACGTGGTCGTTGGGGTTGTCATGCTCCACGACGTAGCGGGTCACGCCTGCGGCATCCATAGCGGGTTTGATAGTTTTCCAATCCATAACGCCATGGCCCACGTCAGCCCAGCCACCCTCGTCGGCGCAATCCCCTTTAGGGGCGACGTCCTTTACATGGGCCGCAACGATGCGGCCCTTGTATTTTTGCAGCCATTCCACAGGATCTTGTCCGGCCACATGGACCCACGCCAAATCAAGCTCGAACTTGATGTCAGGCGAGGCCGCAGCGATCAGATCAAGCGGGAACTGGCCGTCGACCGGAACGAATTCAAAATCGTGGTTGTGCCAAGCAAATTCCAAACCTGCAGCGACAATCGGTTCACTCATTTTGACCAGTCGCTCCGTGAAGGCAGTCCAGCCGGACATTGTTGTTGNGCGCTCTACAGGTGGAATGAAAGGCGCGATAACGCAAGTAATTCCAAGAGCTTTCGCGATCTCGATTACTTTTTCAGGTTCGCTCTCGATGAAGTCTGGGGCGAAATGACCCGTCGGCATGGTCATCCCAAAGCGCTCAAGGCGGGCTTTGGTTGCAGCTGTGTCTTCGTAATGGGGGCCGACCCCTTCGACTTCTTTGTACCCGACTTCGGCAAGCATGGCGAAAGTTTCGTCCGCGTCCCAGTTGCGCGAAGAGTAGAGCTGGTAGGAGATAGTATGCATTTTTCAGTCCTTAATAGAGATAGCACAGGTGTCAGACCCGCAGGCATCGGCAAGTGATCAAAGGCGCAATTCGGTTTTCGAATCAAACAACGACACTCTAGCTGGGGCAAAGCCGAGGCGCAGTTTTTCGCCGACGCTCACTCGCGATTGTCCGTCCATCCGTACCCGGAAATGTTGGCCAGCAACTTCGCAGTCGACCAGCGTGTCCGAACCAGTCGGCTCGATCAGGTTGACCTCAACGTCGACCTGGAACGGGGTGCTTTCAACCAGTTCGCCGGTCACCACATGTTCAGGTCGAATGCCCATGGTCGCGGCCCCTTCTGTTGCAGCGCCTGCATCNCCAAATTCATAGCCGTCCAGCGGGATCGACAGTTCACCCACCTCGAAGGTCCCGTTTTGGATATTCCCTTCAAGGAAATTCATTGAGGGTGAGCCGATAAAGTCAGCGACGTATTTGTTGATCGGCCGGCCATAAATNTCGTCCGGTGAGCCTAGCTGCATGATCTGACCGCCGCGCATGATGGCAATACGATCCGCCAGCGTCATCGCTTCAATCTGGTCATGGGTCACATAGATCATCGTGTTCTGAAGCTTGTGGTGCAGGCGCTTGATCTCAACCCGAAGGTCTGCGCGCAACTTAGCATCAAGGTTTGACAGCGGTTCATCAAATAAGAACACATCTACATCGCGCACCAAGGCTCTGCCAATGGCGACCCGCTGTCGTTGGCCGCCCGAAAGAGCAGCGGGTTTGCGTTTCAACAGCGGCTCAATCTGTAGGACTTCCGAGGCGTGTTTTANCCGCTTTGCAATCTCGGGTTTGGGGAGCTTCGCGTTTTTTAGGCCAAACGAAAGGTTACCCTCCACTGTCATCTGCGGATAAAGCGCGTAGGATTGGAACACCATTCCAATGCCGCGATCGGATGGTTCCGCCCAAGTGACATTACGGTCATTAATATGGATCTGACCACCGGACACATCCAAGAGCCCCGCGATACAGTTCAGCAGTGTCGATTTCCCGCANCCTGATGATCCGAGGAGCACCAGAAATTCACCTTTGCCAATCTCAAGATTGAGATTTTGAAGAACTTTCACTGCGCCAAATTGCAGGTCGAGGTCTTTGATTTCAACAGAGTTTTGCATGATTTTCAGCCCTTTACTGCGCCGGCTGCGATGCCACGCACGAACAATCGTCCGGAAACGAAATAGATGGAGAGCGGCACAAGACCTGTCAGGATCGTGGCTGCCATGTTGACATTGTATTCCTTCACGCCCTGCGTGGAGTTCACGATGTTATTGAGCGATACCGTCATCGGGTAATTGTCTGGGCTGGTGTAAACGACACCAAACAAGAAGTCGTTCCAAATACCTGTCACCTGTAAAATTACAGCGACGGTAAAAATCGGCAGGGACATTGGGACCATAACTTTCGCGTAGATCGCCCAGAACCGGGCACCATCCACCCGCGCGGCTTTGAACAGCTCCTCGGGTAGCGACGTGAAATAGTTACGAAACAACAGCGTCAGGATCGGCATGCCAAAGACAGTATGGACAAGAACCAGCCCGCCAAGAGAGCCATAAAGTCCGACTTCGCGGAGCATGATGACAATTGGATAGAGCATGACCTGATAAGGAATAAACGCGCCAAAGATCAGGATGGTGAAGAACGCATCAGCGCCTTTGAATTTCCAGTTGGACAATGCGTAGCCATTCACGGACGCGATGATGATCGACAAGACCACGGATGGTATAGTGATTTGAACAGAGTTCCAGAATCCTGTGCTCAACCCGTTGCAGGTCAAGCCTGTGCAAGCCTCTGACCACGCTTTGACCCAGGGCTGAAACGTCACCTCTAGAGGCGGGGAAAACACATTGCCAAGGCGGATTTCCGGCATCCCTTTGAGGGATGTAATGAACATCACGTAAAGGGGTAGCGCATAAAACAATGCGATGGTTATCAGCGTGCCATAAAGGAAAATATTGCGACGCGAAAAGGACTTGCGCGGCTTTGGACCCTGCGGGCCGGTGAGGGGTGCGGACGTAATATCAATCACGATGCTTCGAGCCTCCGAATTCAAGAATTGCCCAAGGGATGACGATCAGCGCTACAGTCACCAGCATCATAGTCGAGGCGGCAAAGCCTTGCCCAAGGTTGTTGGCCTGAAACATCATATCGTAGACGTATTTCGCAGGAACTTCGGTAGATATGCCCGGGCCTCCACCTGTTTGTGCGACGATCAAATCGTAGATCTTGACGATCCCGGTGACGACAATGACCAATGTGGTAACAAACACAGGTCGCATCATAGGAATGATAACGAAAATATAAGCCTTCCAAGTCGGAATGCCGTCCACACGAGATGCCTTCCAGACGTCTTGATCGATACCGCGCAATCCAGCCAACATCAGTACCATAACAAGCCCGCTGCCCTGCCAGATACCGGCAATCAACACGCCGTAGATCGCGATGTCGGCACTATAGAGCGGATCGAATGTAAAACTCTCCCAGCCCCATCCACGCACGACCTTTTGCACTCCGAACTCCGGGTTCAGCATCCATTGCCAGACCAGGCCCGTAACAACAAAACTGAGCGCATAGGGATAAAGGATGACCGTGCGAATTGTATCTTCAAACCGGATTTTTTGATCAATCAGCGCGGCAAGGATGAACCCGATCACAAAAACCAGCACCAACATGCAAAGTCCGTAGATCGCAAGGTTTTCGATAGAAACGAGCCATTTTCGCGTGGTCCACAAACGTTCGTACTGATCCAGGCCAACCCACTGCAAACGCGGCAGAAGACCGGAATTGGTAAAGCTGTAAACGACAGTCCAGATCGTACCGCCAACAAAGACGAGAAGAGCGGTCACGATCATCGGGATCGCTGCAATTTTTGCCGATTTGTTGCGGAACAACTGGTTCGGGCGTGTTGATGACATAATCTTTTCCCACGCGCTGACCGGCATCCGAAATGCCGTGCCAAACACCTAAATGATGCCGGTCCGCATTGTTGCGGACCGGCCAAAGTTGCGGATTACCGAGCTGTCGCGATGATGCTCGCGAACTGCACCTGCGCGTCTTCGACTGTGATCGATGAGTCAGCGAAGAACTCAATGAACAACGTGCTGATCTGGTCCGCTGTGTCAGGAGTGATCAGTTGAGCTGTGTCGGGCAGAATTGCACCATCAGCCAGAAGGGCCAGGCCCTTTTGCATGCAGTCATTCGCAGCCGACAAATCGATGTCACCACGCACCGGCAGGGAACCCTTAGCGAGGTTGAACGCAACCTGCGTGTCCGGACGGAGCATCAGAGCTGCAAGTTCTGACTGTGCTGCGATCTGCGCCTCATCCGTCAAGACAGGGAAGTAGAATGCGTCGCCGCCCGTGCTCAGAAGTTCAGTNACACCAAGGCCCGGTAGACAGCTGTAGTCTGTCCCTGCAACCTGTTCGGCCACGGCGAATTCGCCCTGTGCCCAGTCACCCATAATTTGACCGCCAGCTTGGCCAGTAATCACCAAGTTGGTTGCGTCGTTCCAGTTTTGCACCGTGGAATTTGATGCCATTTCACGGGCATCAGCAGCAGCGGCAAAAACCCGTGCAACATCCGCACCTGCGGCGACATCGGCATCCTTGTCATCATAAACCGCTAAGAATACTTCGTTCGGTACCAGCGCAGCAAACAAAGTGTTGAACAAGCCGCGTTGCTGCCAGCCTTGCTGACCCATTGCGAGCGGGAGCTTGCCAGCGTCGTTCAAAGCACTAGCGGAAGCGACGTACTCATCCCAATTGGTTGGCACGTCGAGGCCGGCATCGTCATATGCTTTGTGCGACAACCAGAGCCACTGCCAAGAGTGGATGTTCACGGGTGCGCAATAGATACGACCGTCAACAGTGCAGGATTCCAACAATGACGGCGGGTTGATGATGTCAGTCCAACCCTCTGCTTCAGCGATGTCGGTGATGTCGCGCAGCAGCCCAGCTTCAATCAGTTCTTCTGCCTGACGTCCGTGGTTGAACTGAAATGCGCCCATTGGATCACCACCGGTCAGGCGGCTGACCATAACGGCACGCGCAGCATCGCCGCCAGCAATGGCAGCGTCGACCCATTTGTTTCCAGTAGCGTCAAACGCCTTAGCCAATTCGCCGACGGCAGCAGCCTCGCCGCCAGATGTCCACCAGTGCATGACTTCAAGGTCTTCAGCGAATGCGCCGGATGCCGCGACAATCGCGGTGGCGGTCAAAAGTTTAGTTGTAAGTTTCACGATGATTCCTCCCAATCTGTATCGATACAGTAGTCACTACATCGTTACAGTTTATGCTTGCAAGTGTTTTTTTAATTTCGCTATAAGACTTACAGCAGACCTGTTTATACTGGGTGCCAGCGATCAATTGGCAATTCGGAACACTGTCAGTTAAGTGTTTTGCAACATTTGCAGGAGGAACAAGCACGATGAAAATCACCGCGATCAAAGTTGCAAAATTGAACGAAGAAGAGCTGCGTGGCCTGGTCAATGCCGGTGAAAGACCGACCCTAAAAACGATTGCGAGGATCAGCGGCCTTGCCGTCACGACAGTTTCACGCGCGATGCGTGACGAGTCGGATATCGGCGCAGATACCAAGGAACTCGTAGCTCGAATTGCAGAAGCGATTGGATATGTCCCCAACCGGGCCGGACTTCGTCTACGGACAGGCCGAACCAATGTTATTAGCTTGGTCGTTCCCGCGGAGGGAGACGTGCTGAACAATGTGGCCAAGCTGACCAATTCGATCGCCAAAGAATTGCGGGGCACTCAGTTTCACTTGAACGTATTACCGTGGTTTCCCGACGAAGACCCTCTGCGTCCAATCAAATACATCGTCGAGACACGATCGGCAGATGCAGTCATTTTTAACATGACAAAACCCGCGGACGAGCGCGTCGCCTACTTGCTGAAGAAACAATTTCCGTTCGTAACCCACGGGCGGACCAAGTGGGCCGACCAGCACGCCTATTACGATTACGACAACACTGCTTTCATCGGTGTTGCGCTAAACCGATTGGCCAAGCGCGGGCGGAAGAACATCCTCGCGATCCTACCGCCGCGGAATCAGAACTATTCGCAGGATATGGTGCGTGGTCTCGAACAAGAGGGCGCGCAATTGGCTATCAAGTACCGCATTTCCGAAAATGTCGACAGCGATCAGCCGTCCGAAGCCATCCTTCACTGGGTGACGCGTAGGTTGGAGCAATCACCAGAGATCGATGCAGTGCTTTGCACGTCGTCCAAGGCTGCAATTTCAGCGATCGTTGCAATCGAAAAACACGGGCGCAAACTGGGTCAGGATATCGACGTTTATAGTAAGGAAGTGATCCCTATCCTTAAGATGTTTCGCGAAAATATTATCGTCGAGATCGAGGATGTTGGGCTCGCAGGTCGTTTTCTGGCTAAGGCTGCAATTCAGCAATTACAGGACCAAAGTCTGCCGTTGATGCAGCAGTTGGAAGTTCCGACAGACACTTGATAACATTGGAGAACGCCATGGAAACTCAAATCAAGGGGCCGGGGCTATTTCTTGCCCAATTCGCTGGCGCGGATTCCCCCTTTAACTCGCTAAGCGAAATCGTGGGCTGGGCCGCTGGGCTGGGCTATAACGGGGTACAAATCCCAACATTTGACGCGCGTCTCTTTGATCTTGATACTGCCGCCAACAGTCAAACTTATTGCGACGATGTTAAAGGAATCTGTCATGACGCTGGCGTCGAAATCACCGAGCTTTCCACGCACCTTCAGGGCCAGCTTGTCGCTGTAAATCCAGTCTATGACGAAGCCTTTGATGCCTTCGCCCCGGCGCACCTTCACGGCAAACCCGCTGCGCGCAAGGACTGGGCGATTGATCAGATGATGAAAGCCGCAATCGCATCCGAGCGGCTCGGTTTATCTCATACTGTCAGCTTCACAGGATCTTTGGCGTTTCCATTCCTTTATCCGTGGCCACAACGCCCCGCCGGACTGGTGGAAGAAGCATTCGCCGAATTGGGTCGCCGCTGGACCCCAATCTTGAACCACTACCAGGACCACGGGCAGGACATCGGGTTCGAAATTCACCCCGGTGAAGACGTCTTTGACGGTGCGACGTTTGAAATGTTCGTGGATGCCTGCGGTGGGCATGAGGCCGCGATGATCAATTATGATCCTTCGCATTTCCTGCTCCAGCAACTGGACTACCTGCAATTTATCGATCTGTATCACGAACGGATCAATGCCTTTCACGTCAAGGATGCCGAGTTCAACCCAAGCGGACGTCAGGGGGTTTACTCCGGCTATCAGAATTGGACCGAACGTGCCGGGCGTTTCCGGTCGTTGGGCGACGGTCAGGTTGATTTCGCTAGGATATTCTCGAAGCTCACCCAATATGGCTATGACAGCTGGGCAGTTTTGGAATGGGAATGCTGCATTAAATCCCCTGAACAAGGTGCAGCCGAAGGTGCACCCTTCATCGCCCGCCATCTGATTGAAACAACGGATAAGGCGTTCGATGACTTCGCAGGCGGTGATCGCGACGATGCACAGATCAAGCGGATGTTAGGTCTATGAACCCTTTGAAACTTGGAATGGTTGGTGGGGGCCAAGGGGCATTTATTGGTGGCGTCCACCGCTTTGCCGCCCGTCTTGATGGGAAATGGGAACTTGTTGCGGGGGCGTTGTCCTCTGATCTGGAACGCGCCGCGTCCTCCGCCGCCGACCTCGGCATCGCGCCTGATCGCACCTATGCTAGCTATGCCGAAATGGCCACCGTTGAAGCGGCACGACCGGATGGCATCGATGCTGTGGCGATTGTGACGCCAAACCACTTGCATGCTGGCCCCACAATCGCATTTTTGAACGCCGGGATCACCGTGATCTGCGACAAGCCACTTGCCGCGACACCAGAAGATGCTGAGGCAATCAGGGCCGCCGTTGAGGCGTCCAAGGCGAAATTTATTCTCACCCACAATTATACCGGTTACCCTCTAATAAGGCAGGCGCGCGAGATGGTTGCGCGCGGAGATCTGGGCAGGTTGCGCGTCGTTCAGGCTGAATATGCACAAGACTGGCTAACCGAGGACACCCAAAACAAACAGGCCGATTGGCGCACAGACCCGAAACGATCTGGCGCTGGCGCAATTGGCGATATCGGCACCCATGCTTTCAATTTGCTTTCCTTCGTGTCCGGTCTTGNTACAGAGGCACTGTCCGCGGATCTGCACAGTTTCGTTGATGGGCGTCAGGTCGATGACAATGCACATATTCTCTTGCGTCTCGAAGGGGGTGCGCGTGGCATGATCTGGGCCAGCCAGGTTGCCGTAGGCCGCGAAAACAGCCTGAGCTTGCGAATTTTTGGCGAAAATGGCGGCCTAGAATGGTGCCAGGAAAACCCAAACCAAATGCGTTTTTCCAGGTTTGGTGCTGCGCCCCAAATCCTGACACGAGGCGGCGCTGGCTTGGGCGAAGGGGCTGACCGCTGGACTCGCATCCCCCCGGGTCATCCTGAAGGGTATCTGGAGGGTTTTGCTAATGTCTACAGTGATGCTGCAGATCTCATCACAGGATCGAATGTTGGGCGCCTCCTCCCTGGGATCGACGCCGCATTAGACGGGATGTGGTTCATTTCAGCTTGTCAGGCAAGTTCCAGAAACGACGCTGTATGGGTGCGGAAATAAGCTGTTAGGGTTCTGTCAAACTAACGCGAACTCGCATCAGATTGCT
>JGI26080J50196_1000696_pt1 | contig 15151 bp, 8 predicted proteins | sample SaaInl0LU_22_DNA_FD_50196 | JGI IMG/M metagenome (IMG submission 50196)
TGAATTCATAGTCGTGTGTTTCTGTAACTGGGCGCATTTTAATTTCTTTAAGTAAAACTATTTTTTGTTTCTTCTTTGCAAGGTTAGCTTTTTTCTGGGCATCATACTTAAATTTGCCCATATCCATAATCTTACAAACTGGTGGATTTGCGTTTGCAGCAATTTCAATTAAATCTAATCCTTGATTTTTTGCCATTGTTATAGCTTCGTTAGTGCTTATAACTCCCAAGTTCTCTCCATCACTTCCTATAACTTGAACTTCAGGTGATGAAATTCTATTATTAGATCTTGGACCACGGTCCTTAGTTCTTCTTTGAAAATAGTTTTGTTTAAAATCTGCCACTTAGTTTGAAGATGCTTTATTCAAAGCAGAGAATGTTTTTAAGAATACGTCTAGATCCATATTTTCTTGTTTATTAGAGTCTAATCTTCTAATCGTTACTGAGTTACTGTCAACTTCTTTTTTACCACAAATTAATAATAGAGGTATTTTTGCGAGTGAATGATCTCTAATTTTATAATTCAAATTATGTTTTTTTAGATCAACAAAAGAGCTCATGCCAGTTTGTTTAATTTTTTTTGAAACTTGTGTTGCATAATCATCGAACTCCTCTGATATTGGAATTACTACAGTTTGAAGTGGAGAAATCCAAAAAGGGAATTTTCCAGCATAGTGCTCGATTAAAATTCCTATAAACCTTTCAAGAGAACCAAACAATGCCCTATGTAACATCACAGGAACTTTTTTTGTTCCATCTTTATCTACATATGATGCATCAAGTCTACCTGGTAAATTTAAATCCACTTGAAGTGTTCCACATTGCCAATCTCTACCGATTGCATCTCTTAAAACAAATTCTATTTTTGGACCATAAAAAGCACCTTCACCTTTATTTACGCTATACTCTAATTTTGAAGCTTTTACTGCTTCAAGTAAAGATGCTTCGGCTTTATCCCAAACTTCATCGGCACCAACTCTAACTTCTGGCCTATCTGCATATTTTAAAATTACATTTTCAAAACCAAGATCTTTATAAATATCTAAAATTAAATTAGTAACATTTAAACACTCACTTGTTATTTGGTCTTCAGAACAAAATATATGTGCATCATCTTGAGTAAATGCTCTAACTCTTAATAAACCNTGTAAAGCACCAGAAGGTTCATATCTGTGAACTTTTCCAAACTCAGTTATTCTCAANGGTAGGTCTCTATAACTTTTTAACCCTTGGTTAAAAACTTGAATATGACCAGGACAATTCATNGGTTTAATTGCAAACACTTTTTCGTCAGGTGTTTCAGATGTATACATATTTTCCCCATATTTTTCCCAATGACCCGACTTTTCCCATAGTAAACGATCTAACACTTCTGGTGTGTTTACTTCTTTATAACCCGCAGCATCTTGGCGAGCTCTCATATAGTTAATTAACTTTTGAAAAAGAGCCCATCCTTTTTCATGCCAAAATACAGATCCTGGGCTTTCTTCTCTAAAATGAAATAAATCCATTTCTTTGCCTAGTTTTCTGTGATCTCTTTTTTCTGCTTCTTCGAGTCTTTTTAGATATGCGTCTAGATCTTTTTGAGTGGCCCAACTTGTTCCGTAAATCCTTTGAAGCATTTCATTATTTGAGTCTCCTCTCCAATAAGCGCCTGAAACCTTCATCAATTTAAAATATTTTCCAATTTTACCAGTGGAAGATAAATGTGGGCCTCGACAAAGATCATGCCAATCTCCATGAAAATATATTGAAACTTCCTCACCTTGAGGAATACTTTCGATCAATTCAGCTTTATATATCTCACCTTTTTTTTTAAAATGTTCTATTGCCTTTTCCCTTGACCACACTTCTCTTTTTGTAACAACATCTCTATCAACAATCTCTTTCATTTTATCTTCAATTTTTTTTAAGTCATCTTCAGTAAATGGTTCTTTTCTTGCAAAATCATAATAAAAACCGTTTTCGATTACAGGTCCTATTGTAACTTGTGTACCCGGAAACAGTTCTTGAACGGCCATTGCTAGAATATGTGCCGTGTCATGTCTTATGGTTTCTAATCCTTCTTCATTTTTTGAAGTAAATATTTTTACAGAACAATCTTTATCAATTACAAAATCTAAATCCTTCAATTGACCATCAACAGCAACAATCATTGCCTGCTTAGCAAGTGATGTGCTAATTTTTTCAGCGACTTCTAATCCTGTTGTTTTATTTGGAAACTCTAAATTGTTTCCATCTGGTAATGTTATAGTAGGCATTTAATTAATTAATTTTTTGTACTCTGAATAAGTAGAAAAGCACATTTTTTCAACATTAAACTTGTTTACAATATTTTTTCTTCCTTCAGTACCTATTGTTTTTATTGTTGTATCATCCAAATTTAATACTTTTAGAATTTTTTTAGAAAGTGAATTTGCATTGCCAGCCTCAAAAAGATAGCCAGTTTTTTCATCAATTACTGTTTCGTTTGATCCACCAATATCACTTGCTATTATTACTTTTTCCATTGACTGTGCTTCAACTGCTACCCTTCCAAAAGCTTCAGGTTCAATTGATGCTGAAATAATAATATCAGAAACTTTGTAGGCTAAAGCCATATCTTTACAGTGATCTATAAATTTTACCTGTTTAGTCATTCTATATTGTTCACTCAATCTTATAAGTTTTTTTTTAAATAAATCACGGCCCTGATCACTTCCAAGAATAACAGCATAAAAAGCTTCATAACCAAGTTGAATATTCACCATATTTATAGCTTCTAAAAATAATTCTTGGCCCTTCCATGAAGTTAATCGGCCTGGCAATAAAATTATTTTTTTATTCTCTACAATACCCCAATTTTTTAATAATTTTTTTTCTTCTATTTCTGTTTTTGTAGTGGGGTCAAAATAATCTACATTTATGCCTCTAAAAATCACTAGTAATTTATTTTTAATATCTAAATAATCTGAATAATTATTTTTGATATGAGAAAAAATAAAATTTGATCCAGCAATNATTAAATTAGATTTCACCATAACTGAATTATAAAATTTTTTTATTTTGTTATTAAAATTATATGTTCCATGAAATGTTGTTACAAACTTTCTTCTAGTAATTTTTGTTGCAAATAAACAAGACCACGCTGGTGCTCTGCTTCTTNCATGTACAATAGAAATATTATTAAAAATTATAATANATATAAGAGCTAGTGTATTGAATATTATTAATAATGGATTTTTACTTTGTACTGGTAATTTAATTAACTTAACTTTTTCTTTATTTATAAATTTTGTTAACTCGCCTCCACTTGTAACTATAAAAGACTTACAGCCATTTTCTGGCAAATAATGTGCAATATCATAGCAACCTGTTTCTGCACCTCCATATCCCAGTTTTGGAATAACTTGCAAAACTTTTAAATTAGATGACATTTGATATTGTTATATATTAATAGAATTACGTATTAAACTTTAATGATGAAATATAGCTACTGTAAATTATCAAATTNTAAGAAAATTCGCTATTTAAAACATGACAAGGATAATGGTCCCTTTATTATTTTTCTTCATGGTTTTATGTCTGACCTTGAAGGAAAAAAACCTAAACATTTTTTAAAGTTCGCAAAAAAAAACAATTATGGATTTTTAGCTTTGGAGTATTCAGGTCACGGAAAGTCCTCAGGAAAATTTATTAATGGCAATATAAGTAAATGGACTAAGGAAACCACTTTATTAATTAAAAAAATTGTTAAGAAAAATAATTTTATTTTAGTTGGATCAAGTATGGGTGCATGGATTTCTCTTAATCAATTCAAAGTATTTAACAAACAAATTATAGGTTTTTTGGGAATCGGATCTGCACCTGAATTTTTAGAAAACTTAATGTGGAAAAAATTTAACAAAAGCATGAAGAGAGAAATTACCCAAAAAGGGATAATTAATTTAAAACATGGAAAATATGAATATCCAATTACACTACAGTTAATTAAAGATGGACGAAAAAATAAAATTTTAAAAAAGAATATTAATCAAAAGCTAAATGTTACAATGGTGCATGGTGAAAAAGATGAGTCCGTGCCTGTTGTCTATTCGAGGAAAGTGCTAAAACTCTTCAAAAATGCTAGAAAAAAGCTAGTCATTATTAAAAATGGAGATCATAGTTTATCTTCAAAAAGATGGTTAAAAATATTAACTAATGAACTCAGTCTAATTCTTTAACTTACTTCCTTAATAGTTTTTTTAAGGGTAATAGGATTGCTAAGTTTATCGAGCATTTCTTTAGGACATACTTGAATAAAATTTTCAATTTCTTNATTAAAATTANTTATAATTTTTTTTGATAGCTCAGAATTAGTTTCNCTTGAATGTTCATTTATTAATTCTTTTAAATAATTAGACCAAAACTCTGTTTCAACTTTTTGCCATACCACAGACTCTGAGTTAACTTTTTTGTTAAAATCATTCGAAGCATCATAAACAAATGCCATTCCACCTGTCATACCAGCTGCAAAATTATCCCCAACATTACCCAATATTACAACTGTACCGCCTGTCATATACTCACACCCATTCGAGTCACATCCTTCGATAACTGTAATTGCTCCTGAGTTTCTTACTGCAAATCTTTCTCCTGCTTGACCTGCTGCAAATAACTTTCCTGAAGTTGCGCCATATAAAACTGTGTTTCCAATAATCGTATTTTCATTAGAGATTAAATTACTTTCTTCAGAAAGTTTGATAGAAATAATTCCACCTGAAAGTCCTTTTCCAACATAATCATTAGCATCCCCTTCCAAAACCAACTTCAAACCTTTTGTGGCAAAAGCTCCAAATGATTGACCAGCTGAACCCTTAAAAGTTAAAGATAAAAAGTTATCTTCTAATTTCTCATAACCAAATTTTTTGTAAAGATGATGACTTATTCTGGTACCAACAGCTCTATTTGTATTTTTTATAATATATTTTTTATCAATTTTTTTGGATTGATCTAATGCATTTTCAATTTCTGGCCATATCTCTTGGTCAAGCGTATCTGGTACAAAATTTATCTCAGGGTTTTCACAATATCTTTTATTATCTCCTGCATCTGCTTGAACAAATAATGGGTTTAAATCTAAATCATCTAAGTTTGGTGATGCTTTACTAACTTGCATTAATAGATCTGTTCGTCCAATAATCTCATTTAATGATTTAAATCCAAGTCTAGCTAAAATCTCTCTAACTTCTGACGCTATAAAGGTAAATAAATTTACAACTTTATCCGGAGTGCCAGTAAATTTTTCTCTTAATTTTTCATCTTGAGTACACACTCCTACTGGGCAGGTATTAGAATGACATTGTCTAACCATAATGCATCCCATAGCAACTAAAGCAGTTGTAGCAACACCATATTCTTCTGCTCCCATCATGGCGGCAATTACAACATCTCTTCCTGTTTTAATTCCACCATCAGTTCTGAGTGTTACTTTGTGCCTTAAGTTATTTAATGTAAGAACTTGATTGGCCTCAGTTAATCCCATCTCCCAAGGTATACCAACATATTTAACACTTGTTTGTGGTGTGGCTCCAGTACCTCCGTTATGTCCAGAAATTAAAATTATATCAGCTTTTGCTTTAGCAACTCCAGCTGCAATTGTGCCTACCCCAGATGAAGCAACTAATTTTACACCAATTCTTGCCTGAGGATTAATTTGTTTTAGATCATAAATTAATTGAGCCAAATCTTCGATTGAATAAATATCGTGGTGAGGAGGAGGTGAAATTAAAGTTACCCCTGGGGTAGAATGTCTTAGTTTTGCAATTTCTTTTGTAACTTTAAATCCTGGCAACTGACCACCTTCACCGGGTTTTGCACCTTGAGCTATTTTTATTTCTATTTCATTACAATTGTTTAAATAATTTATTGTTACACCAAATCTCGCTGAGGCAATTTGTTTTACTCTTGAATTTGCACTATCACCACTTTCCATAACTTTAAATCTCTTTTCATCTTCTCCACCCTCGCCACTGCATGAAGCACCCTTAATTCTATTCATTCCTATTGCTAAGGTCTCGTGTGCTTCTTTTGACAAGGCTCCGTGGGACATACTTCCACTACCAAATCTTTTTAAAATATTTTCAATAGGTTCAACTTCTGAGATATCAATTGAAGGTCCTAATTTTCTTTTTCTAAAATCAATTAAATCTCTTAAATTTATTGGAGGTAAATTATAAATACCTTCAGCATATTTTTTATATCCCTCATAAGAATTAGATCCAACGGCGCTTTGTAAAAGATGAATTAGTTTTCCTTGATATTGGTGTGTTTCACCATTTTTTCTATAACGATAAATTCCCCCAATTGGTAAAACTGTGTCTGTACTTTCGTAGGCTTCTTTGTGAATAGCTCTTATTTTTTTTTCAATCCCTAACAAACCTATTCCTGAGATTTTTGAAACTACCCCTGGAAAATAGTCAGCAACAATTGTTCTACTTAGACCAACTGTTTCAAAATTACATCCACCTCTATAAGAACTTAAAACAGAAATTCCCATCTTTGACATAATTTTTAAAAGACCGGCATTTACAGATTTAATATACCTCTCAACACATTCATCGAAACTAAATTGACCAAATAATTTTTTTTCAAATCTCTGGTATAAACTATCAAACGCCAAATAAGGATTTACCGTTGTTGCGCCAACTCCAATTAAAGTAGCAAATGAATGAGTGTCTAATGCCTCTCCTGATTGGACATTTATTGATACGTATCCTCTTAATTTTTTTTGTATTAAAAATGAATTTATTGCACCAACACATAAAAGCATTGGAATTGGTAAATTTTTAGATGATAGATTTTTATCACTTAAGATTATTTGGGTAACACCTTGCCTAACTGAGATTTCAGCTTCTTTTTGAATTCTATCAATAGCAAGTGATAAAGTTTCCTCATTTGAAAAAGTACAATCAATTACTGCAGAATTTTTTCCAAAGAAATTTATAAATTTATCAAATTGTGAATTGGATAGAATTGGGCTATTTAGAACGTAAATATTTTCTTTAGTTAAAGTATCAAAATCTAAAATATTTCCTAAATTTCCAAATCTAGTCTTCAAACTCATCACTTTATTTTCTCTCAAAGAGTCGATTGGTGGATTTGTAACTTGACTAAAATTTTGCCTGAAAAAATGATATAAAGGTCTATATTTGTCAGATAATACAGCAAGAGGTGTGTCGTCTCCCATTGAGCCAATTGCCTCTTTTGCATCTTCAGCCATTGGATGCAATATTAATTCTAAGTCCTCTAAGCTTATACCAAAAGTGTGTTGTTTTCTTCTTAACTCATCTCCAGAAAATGTATTTTTTTCATTAGAAATTGTTAGCTTGTCATCTAAATCTATAATTTGAGAATTAAAATGTTTATATTCTTTTGCTAAAAAATCTTTAATTTTTTCATTAGTAAATACTTTCCCTTTCTCTATTCGAACACCAATTATTTCTCCTGGTCCCAATCTTCCCTTGGATAGAATTCTTTTTTCATTTAACTCGATCATACCAGTCTCAGAGCCTGCAAATAAAAGTTTATCTTTGGTAATTGCATATCTAAGTGGTCTCAAACCATTTCTATCATTGGCGGCTATGACCCATTCGTTATCTGTTGCTGCAATTGCAGCTGGGCCATCCCATGGCTCCATAGTGCTATTTAAAAAATTAAACAACTGTTGATGATCCTTCGGTAAAGTTTTACTTTTTTTTGACCAAGCATCTGGCACTAACATTAACTTAGCTAATGGAGCAGGTTGTCCAGAAATATTTAATAACTCAAAAACATTATCTAAGGCGGCAGAATCAGACGCTCCTTTTTGAATCACTGGTTTCAAATTGTTTACATCATCAAAAAGAGGACTGTTCATTTCCTCTTCATGCACACGCATCCAATTCTTATTACCTCTATATGTATTAATTTCTCCATTATGAGCTATCGCTCTAAAGGGTTGTGCTAAATTCCAGCTAGGTGCAGTGTTGGTTGAAAATCTTTGATGAAATATTGCATACCTTGAAACAAATCTTTTATCTTTTAGATCTAAATAAAAATCAGATATTCCTTCAGCTAAAAACATACCTTTGTAAATAATTGACTTAGAGCTCATTGAACAAATATAAAAATTATTCAAAGATGCATTAAAGGCGCTATTTTCAATTTTTCTTCTTGTCTCGTAAATTTTTCTTTCTAACTCTTTATTTAATAAATCTGAGTTATTTGATTTGAATAAAACTTGGATTATTTCTGGCATTGTTTGAAATGCCTTTTCTCCAAGAACTTTTGGATTTACTGGTACTTGTCTCCAACCATATATATTAAAATTATTTTTGGTTAGCTCACTTTCTACAATTGTTTTACAGTTTTCTTGTGAAGCGTAATCGTTTCTTGGTAAAAAAATCATCCCAACACAAATTTCTGCGTTATCATATTTGTGTCCTGTTACTTCTATCTTCTCGATGAAAAAATCTTTTGGTATTTCCACATGAATACCTGCTCCATCTCCAGTTTTTCCGTCCGCATCAACAGCTCCTCTGTGCCAAACAGCTTTTAACGCCTCAATTCCGTACTCGACAATCTGACGAGATTTTTTTCCCTCTGTAGAAGCAATTAAACCTACTCCACAAGCATCATGCTCCATTTCTTTTGAGTAGACATGGTTTTTCTCTAATAATTCCTGATTTTTTTTATAATTTTTCATTAAGCGACTTTAGATTGTTTAATTTCTTTGCTTTCTAAATATTTTTTTATTGAAGTCGCTGCCTCTCTACCATCCTTGATGGCCCATACCACTAATGAGGCTCCCCTAACAATATCTCCAGCAGCAAAAACACCTTTCAAATTCGTTTCCATTGTATCAAAATCAGTTTTTATGGTCCCCCATTTTGAAACTGAGAGTTCTGGTGAGTCAAATAATGTCGGTAGGTTTTCAGGATCAAAACCCAGAGCTTTTATTACCATATCTGCTTTAATTTCAAATTCAGATCCAATTTTAATTTCAGGTTTTCTTCTTCCAGAGTCGTCTGGTTCTCCTAATTGAATTTGATCGACTATAACTTTTTCAATTTTACTTAAACCTTTAAAAGCTTTAGGGCTTGATAACCAAACAAATTCTACACCTTCTTCTTCAGCATTAGCAACTTCTCTTGCTGAACCTGGCATGTTTTCTTTATCTCTTCTATATAAACATTTTACTGATTTTGCATTTTGTCTAATAGATGTTCTAACACAATCCATTGCTGTATCGCCACCACCAATAACTACAACATCTTTTCCTTCAGCATTTAAAATTCCTTTATCAAATAAATCTACTTTATCCCCTAAGCCTTTTCTGTTGGAAGCAGTTAAAAATTCCATTGCAGGAAATATGTTATTTAAATCATTTCCAGGTAGATCTATTTCTCTGGCTTTATAAACGCCTGTTGCAATAAGCAGTGCATCATGTTTTTTTCTTAGCTGATCTAGTGTAGAGTCTTTTCCAACTTCAAAGTTTTGAACAAATTGGATACCACCTTCTTTTAGTAAATTAGTTCTTCTCTCAACAACAAATTTTTCCAACTTAAAATTGGGTATTCCATAAATTAACAATCCGCCAGGTCGATCATACCTGTCATAAACTGTAATTTTATAACCTTCTTTTCTTAATTGTTCTGCAGCCGCGAGGCCTGCTGGACCTGCTCCAATTATTCCAACACTCTGACTTTTTTCACTTTCAACTTTAATAGGTTTTACCCAACCTTGTTCCCATGCTGTATCAGTAATATATTTTTCCATTGAGCCAATTGTTACTGTGCCATGACCTGATTGCTCTATTACACAGTTCCCCTCACACAATCTATCCTGAGGACAAATACGTCCACAAACCTCCGGCATATTATTTGTGCTTTGTGATAGTTCGTAGGCTTCTTTAACTCTTCCTTCAGCGGTCAATTTTAGCCAATCAGGAATATTGTTGCTTAGAGGACAATGTACCTGACAAAACGGAACTCCACATTGTGAACATCTGCTAGCCTGTTCTTTTGCTTTATCAGCAATAAACTCGTCATATATCTCATTGAAATCTGATTTTCTTTTACTTACATCTCTTTTAGGTGGAGTTTGTTGACCTATCTCAACAAATTTTAACATTTTGTCAGTCATAATAAATTTTAAATTTATGGCAAAATATACATTGTTTTTACTAGTTAAAGCTTAAAAATGGACAGTATTTATGACCTATAATTTAATTTTAACGGCTTTAATTCTTAATAATTCCAAAAATGCATAGCTAGTATACTGAAATCGAATTGTTTTAAAAAAAAAATTTTAAGCTACGAAGTTTATATGTTTCAAGATTTTATAGAAATTTTTATTCTTTCTTTAATACAAGGTGTGTCTGAATTTTTGCCTATCAGCTCTTCAGCACATTTGATTATAGTTTCAACTTTGTATGAATTTCACTCTAGCTCATTATTAATCGATATAGGGCTTCATTTAGGATCTCTGCTAGCAATAATATTTTTTTTTAAAAAAGAATTATTTGATCTTAAAAATAATCAGAGGNTNTTAATATTAATTTTTTTTGGATCAATNCCTCTAATCATCGTAGGATANTTTTTATTTAAAACAGGTTTAATAGANTTATTAAGAAATATAGAAATTATTGCNTGGATGACTTTAATTTTTGCAATTNTNCTTTTTTTTGCTGATAGAAGTAGATTTGATAAAAAAATTTCAACTAACTTAAATCTTAAAACAATATTAATAATTGGATTATTTCAAATATTNTCTCTAATACCNGGNGTTAGTAGAGCCGGTATTACAATTACTGCAGCCAGAATTTTAAAGTTTAANAGAGTAGATTCTAGTAAAATTTCTTTTTTACTTTCCATCCCAGCTCTTGCTGGNGCTAGCTTTCTAAGTCTAAAAAATCTTACCTTGGAAACAATTGAATACAATATGCTAGTATTGGTTGCTATTTTCTTATCGTTTATTTTTTCTTATATTACAGTTAAATATTTTTTAATTTATATTAACAAATTTTCAATGAATGCATTTGTAATATATAGAATATTAATCTCATTTTTGTTATTCTATATAATATACTAANTTTTTTTATTTTTAACTAAAGGTAAAAGTTGGGATAACAAAACACCACTTAATATAAAAATACAACCTAAAACATTATTAATATCTAAAATTTGATTTAACAAAAACCACGCAGCTATAGTTGCAAACACACCTTCAAGAGAAAATATAATTGCTGCTGGAGCTGGGGTTATATTTTTTTGTGCATAAATCTGTAAAACAAAAGCCAACCCTCCTGACAAAATACCTGCATATAAAATTTCAATTTTTTCTTTTAAAATATTTTCTAAAATTAATTCTTCAAATATTATTGCTATAATTAAAGATAATATCGCAACTATAAATGTTTGAATTGCACCAATTGTAAGAGGATAATTAAATCGTTTAATGATCATGCCAGTAAAAATTATATGTGTGCTCCAAAAAAAGGCACCTAAAATAACTAGACCGTCACCAATTCTCACAGTCGTGTCATAAAAATTTGTGAGTAAGTAGCCACCAATTACACACAAAATTACTGAAGGCCAAACACTCCAATGTATTTCTCTCTTATGAAGAAAAAAAACTATTATTGGAACCATTGGCACATAAAAAATAGTAAAAAATGCTGCATTTGCTACATCTGTATAAATTAAAGCTACCTGTTGTAATGCTGAACCTAAAAATAACGATAAGCCAATTAAAGTCACAAGGTACAAAAAAAGTTTTTTACTCACCTGGAAAGAAGACCTAAAATTTTTATACTCAAAAATATAGGCAAGAGGAACGATCGCAAAACACCCTACAAAAAAACGTATTGAGTTGAAGGTGAATGGACCTATTTCATCCATTCCTGTTTCTTGAGCTATAAAAGTAGTTCCCCAAATAAAAGTGCATAACAAGGCACTTAACAAGGACATTGTCTTAGACATTATTAGACTGCAAGTTTGTATGCAAAATTTTTACCTAGATTGTCTTTTAAATCATTATTAAATCTTGCAGCTTCTGCTCCATCTATAATTCGATGATCATATGATAATGAAATTGGTAACATAGTACGAGTTACAAATTTATCATTTATAAAAATTTGTTTTTTTTGACTTTTGCCAACACCAAGAATAGCAACTTCTGGGTAATTAATTATTGGAGTAAAAAATGATCCACCGATGCCTCCTAAGCTTGTAATTGTCATAGAGCCACCAAATAATTCTTTTTTATCAATTTTAAGATTTCGACATAAATCGCTTACTTCTTTTAAATCTTTACTAATTACAGAAATACTCTTGTTGTTTGCATCTCTAATTTTTGGAACCATTAATCCGTGTGGTGTGTCTACTGCTATTCCAATATGATAATATTTTTTCAAAGTCATTTTTCCAGAATCGATTTCATCTATAGAAGAATTAAAGCTTGGAAATTTTTTTAAAGAAGCAACTAAAGCTTTAATAATAAATGCTAGAGGTGTAATTTTTTTTTTCTCACCTGTGTAAATATCTGTAAGTGAATTTCTAAAATCTTCCAATTCTGTAATATCAATTTCATCGTGATTAGTAACATGAGGAATATTTGACCAAGAATTCATTAGATATGTCGAGGCTAATTTTTTTACTCTTGGCATATCTTTTGTTTCAATTTCACCAAATTCCGAATGGGCGTATTCTAAATTTATTTTTTTTGGTGATTTTTCTTCTTTACGATCTAATGAAGCTTTTTGATTATTTGAAATATAATTTTTTATATCAGTTTCTGTAACTCTGCCTTGTCTTTCAGTTCCATATATGCTGTTGATATTTACTCCTAATTCTCTTGCAAATTTTCTTACTTTCGGCGATGCAAGAGCAAGTGAATTATCATTAAAGCTTTTGCTCCTGATATTTTGACTTGGAGTAATTTGACTTATTCTATCTTCTATTTTGACATCTGATTTAGGTAATGACTGTTCGTTATTATTAATAATTTCATTTGTTTTTGCTGCATCACTTGATTTACTAACCTCAATTTCTAAAATCTTTGAACCCTCTGAAATCTTATCTCCAACCTTAACCGTAACATTTACAACTTTACCTTTTTCAGTACTTGGGATTTCAACGCTGGATTTGTCGCTTTCTATCGTAATTAATGGATCATTTTTTTCTATAGATTGTCCTTCTNAAACAAGAACTTCAATTACTTCTACATCTTTAAATTCCCCGATATTTGGTACTTTTAAATCAATTAGAGACATGCTTTCCTTATAGTTTGGTAGGCATTGGCTTGCTTGGATCAATTTTAAACTTTTTCATCGCCTCTGTGGCATATTTTGAGGCGATCAGCTGCTCTTTAGATAAAATGCTTAAACCATAAGCAACTATATGTTCTTTATCAACCTCAAAAAAATTTCTTAAATTTTTTCTCGTGTCACTTCTTCCAAATCCATCTGTTCCTAAAGAATAAAAACTTTTTTCAACATAAGGTCTAATTTGATCAGAGTTAATTCTCATATAATCAGAAGCAGCCATAATTGGTCCTTCAGTTTTTCCCAAGCATTCCTCTACATAAGATTTTTTTTGTTCTTTGTCTGGATTTAAAAGATTGTATCTCTCAACTTCCATTCCATCTTTTCTTAATTCATTAAAACTTGTTACACTCCAAACTTCACTGTCAATTTGATATTCATTTTGTAAAATTTCTGCTCCTTTTATCATTTCTCTTAAAATAGTTCCGGATCCAAGAAATTGAATTTTTGTTTTTTTATTTTTATTAAAGTCTCTTATTTTATACATTCCTTTTAAAATACCTTCTTCACAGTTTTTATCTTTTGGCATTTCTGGATGAGAATAATTTTCGTTCATAGTGGTAATATAATAAAAAATATTTTCTCTTTTTTCATGCATTCTTCTTAGACCTTCTCTAAAAATTACTGCTAACTCATAATGAAATGTTGGATCATAGCTTATACAATTTGGAATAGTTGATGCTAGAACGTGACTATGACCATCTTGATGCTGTAACCCTTCACCAGCGAGAGTAGTTCTTCCAGCTGTTGCCCCAATCAAAAAACCTCTAGACTGACTATCTGCACCAGCCCAAGCCAAATCTCCAATTCTTTGAAAACCAAACATTGAATAAAATAGATAAATTGGAATCATTTCAATATCATGATTTGTGTAAGATGTTCCTGCCGCAATCCAAGATGACATTGCTCCAGCTTCATTAATCCCTTCTTCTAGAACTTGTCCTTTTTTGTCCTCCCTATACGAACTTAATTGTGCTGAATCTTCTGGTTCATATTTTTGTCCCTCATGAGCATAAATTCCTATTTTCTGAAAAAATCCTTCCATACCAAAAGTTCTTGCTTCATCAGGTATTATTGGAACTAGTCGTGGAGCAACATTTTTATCTCTTAATAAATTTGTTAACATTCTTACTAGAGCCATAGTTGTCGACATTTCTTTTTCACCTGTCGAAACTTTCATGTTGTCAAAAATATCTTTTGGTGGAGCTTTAATTGGTTTAGCAAATGTGCTTCTTTCAGGAATAAATCCACCTAATTGAAGTCTTCTTTCTTTTAANTATTTTATTTCAATAGAATTTTCATCTGGTTTGTAATANTCAATATTTTTTACTTGATCATCTGTTAATGGCACATCAAAACGATCTCGATAATACATAAGATCATCNATATCTAATTTTTTAGTTTGGTGAGTAGTGTTTACACTTTCGCCTGTTTTGCCCATCCCATAACCTTTAATCGTTTTAGCAATTACAACTGTCGGACTTCCTATATTTTTTGTTGCTTTNTCATAAGCTGCAAATACTTTATGCGGATCATGGCCACCTCTATTTAGCCTCCAAATATCTTTATCTGATAAACTTGATACCAGCTCTCTTGTTTCTGGAAATTTACCAAAAAATTTTTCTCTTACATAAGCACCATCTCTTGCTTTCATTGCTTGATATTCACCATCTACTGTCTCATTCATTGCTTTCACTAAATGTCCAGTCTTATCATTTGCTAATAATGGATCCCAATATGAACCCCAGATTACTTTAATGACATTCCAGCCTGCCCCTCTAAAACTTCCTTCAAGCTCTTGAATAATTTTTCCATTACCTCGAACAGG
>JGI26080J50196_1000715_pt1 | contig 14844 bp, 9 predicted proteins | sample SaaInl0LU_22_DNA_FD_50196 | JGI IMG/M metagenome (IMG submission 50196)
GATCAATATTTTACAAACGAACTATTTAGAATTGGAGGAGTAAACTCTATAAGAGGATTCAATGAACAAAGTATTTTTACAAAAAATTATTCTTACTTTAACTTCGAATATAGGTTTTTANCTTCAACAACNTCTTATTTCTATACAATAACAGATNTAGGCTTCATAAACACTACAAAAAATGAAAGTATTTTAGGATTAGGGTTTGGATATTTATTNATNAATAATCAATCAAAAATAAACCTAAATGTAGNTTTAGGAAAAACAAGCAACAATAATTTTGATTTTAACAACCTAAAATTAGCAATAAGCTGGGTGAATTATTTTTAATAAATCTAAGTAAGGCTTATTTTGTTTAANGTTNATTAATATTTNTTAAACTTTTCANCTTTTTAACAGTTTTTAACGATTTTTAACAAATAATATTTGCCAATTAACATAATATTTTAATATTTGTGATTAATTAATTCAAATTTATTAAATAATGAAAACAAAGTTTAGAGGAATTTTAACGCTGCTCTTAGCGTTTGTTGTGCAAATACATTTTGCGCAAGAAAAAACAGTTTCTGGAACTGTATCTGAGTCTTCTGGAGTTTTACCAGGAGTTAGTGTATCNATAAAAGGTACAGCAAAAGGTACAGAAACAGATTTTGATGGTAAGTATTCTATTAAAGCAAATGTTGGTGACATTTTAAGCTTTAGTTATGTAGGATATAAAACTGTTGAGAAAAAAGTAGGCGCATCTAATACCATAAACGTTTCTATGGTAGAAGACGCAAGTGTTTTAGATGAAATTGTTGTTACTGCACTTGGTATCAAAAGAGATAAAAAATCTCTAGGTTTTGCACAACAATCTGTAAAACCAGAAAACCTAGTAAGAACAAGAGAAACAGACCTTAACAATGCTTTAGCAGGTAGAGTTTCTGGTGTTCAAGCAGTTGGTGCTCCTTCTGCAGGTTTTGGTAATTCAGCAATTAGATTAAGAGGTCAAAGTATCTCTTTATATATTGTAGACAACGTTAAAGTAAACAGTATTTCTGATATTAACACTGATGATATTGCTGATTTATCTGTACTAAAAGGTGCTGCTGCAACTGCTCTTTATGGTCCAGAAGCATATAGTGGTATTATTGTAATTACAACTAAGACTGCTAAAAAAGGGCAATCTACAATTACTTTAAACCATAGTACAGCAATAGAAAATGTGTATTTATTACCTGAATACCAAAACGAATATGGTGGTGGTTATTCACAAAACTTCAATACATTTTCATTTAACCCAACTCAACATCCTGCATCTTGGTCATCTTTTGATGGACAACCAATGGTAGAATATTANGCTGATGAAAGTTGGGGTCCAAAATTAAATGGACAAATGGTTCGTCATTGGGATTCTTGGATTCCTGGTGATCCTGAATTTGGTAAGCTTAGAGCTTTTGAAGCTAACCCAGACAACGTTAAAAACTTCTTTGATACNGGTACTGTTAANAACACAACTGTAGACTTTACAAAAGGTGGAGAAGGNTATAGCATTAAAGGTGGTTTAGTAAATATAGACAGAACAAGTGTTGTACCAAATTCTTTTAGAAGACAAGTACAAGCTTACACAAACATCCGTTTTAATATTACAGATCAATTAGAGGCTTACGCAAACATTAACTATCAAGATAGAAGAACTAGAAACTTCCCAGATAATGGGTATGGAAACATCACTTCTAACTTTAACCAATGGTGGCAACGTCAATTGGATATGGATAGAGTAAGAAATTACAAAAGAAATGGTCAATTTGTTTCTTGGAACATTAATAGTCCAACAAACTTATCTCCATTATACTGGGATTCTCCATTTTTCGAAACTAATGAAAATTTAAATTTTCAAACTAAAAATGCTACNTATGGTAGAATTGGTTTAAACTATACAGTAAATGATAATTTAAACGGTTATGTAGAATTAAGAAAAACTTANACTTCTTTCGANTCTAATGATAGATTAGCTTTTGGTAGTGTAAATCCAATTCCATCTTACAGNGAGTCTGAAAGTATGAATTACAGAGATGAGCTTTTTGGTATCATCAACTATTCTAAAGATTTAACTGAAGACTTAGACTTAAATGCAAGTGCTGGTTTTGAACTAATTACTTTAGGAGGTGAGTCTTTAAGCGCAAGTACTAATGGTGGTTTAACAACATTAAACTTTTATAGCTTAAGTACTTCTAAAGATAGACCAACTGTAAATAACAGCTCTTACAAACAAAAAACTAGAGGTGTATTTGCAAAAGCTTCATTAGGATATAAAGACATGCTTTATTTTGATGGTTCTGCAAGATTCGATTGGGGATCTACAGCAAATCCAGATGACAACAGAGTAGAAACNTATGGTGGATCTTTAAGTTTCATCTTCACAAAACTTTTACCTCAAAATGATATTATTTCTTTTGGTAAATTAAGAGCAAGTGTTGCTTCTGGTCCTTTNTTCCCTGGAAGATATTTATTAAACCCTACTTACGATATTGGTACTCCTTATGGAAGTAGTGGTACTTTAAGTAGCCAAGGTAATTTTGCTAACCCATTATTACAAGGTGGTAAAAGAATCGACTCTGAATATGGTGCTGAATTAAAATTATTTAAAGGTAAAGTTGATTTAGACGTTACATATTTNAANAGAAAAGATAAAGATTTACCTTCTAGAGTTAGTTTAGATGGTGCTAGTGGATTTACTTCTACTTTCTTAAACAGTGGACAACAAACTACACAAGGTATAGAAATTGGAATTAACTTTTCACCAATCAGAAATGAAGATTTCGATTGGAGAGTATATACAAACTTCTCTACTTTAAAAAGAACAGTTGATGCAATTGCTGATGGTGTAGATGTAAATGTATTATCTAGCTCTTGGAGAGGTATTCAATTACAAGAGAGAGTTGGTGAAGAATGGGGTGCTATTTATGGTAGAGCTTATAGAAGAGATGCAGATGGTAACATCTTATTATCTTCAACAGGTGCTCCAAGATATGACACAAACCAATACTTAGGCAATGTATTACCAGACTTTACTGGTGGTTTATCTAACAACTTCCGTTACAAAAACTTTAACTTAGGATTTGATATCGATTTCCAAAAAGGTGGAAAAGTATTCTCTGTAACAAGAATGTTTAACAACTACTCAGGTTTAGGTACAGAAACAATTGGAAACAANACTTTAGGAAACCCTGTGAGAGACCCAATCGTTGGTACTGGAGCTTCTTACTATACTCCAGCTAGTGGAGTTGGNGCTAACTCAGGTGGTGTATTAATAGAAGGTGTAGATGAAACTTCTGGTTCNCCAGCNTCTTACTANGTAGACCCAGTTACTTATTGGGGTAGATTATTTGCNCTTCATGAAAGATGGTTATATGATGCTTCTTACGTGAAGTTAAGAACTATTCGTTTAGATTATGATTTACCAGCTGCNTTATTAGANAAAACTCCATTTAAGAAATTAAATGTTGGTGTATTTGCNAANAATGTTTGGGTAATCCATTCTGCTATTCCAGGTTTAGATCCTTCTGANATTGAAACANNAAATGGAGTTAATTGGACAGAAGGTGGGCAATTACCAAACNNTAGAACATTTGGTNTTAANGTTAGAATGACCTTTTAATTAAAAAAAATTAGATAATGAAACAAATAAATAAATTAAAAAGTATTCTCTTAGCAGTAATCGTAGCCTTTACTGCTTGTGATACAGTAGATTTTGGAGACACTAATGTCGATCCAAATAANCCTAGTAATGCAGTAACATCATTACTACTTACAAATGTTCAAAGAGGCATGAGTGGATATATAGCTAGCACTACGTCTAACCTATATGTACAATACTTGTCTAATGGACAATATGATGAAGAATCTAGATACCAGACCTTAAACTGGAATACAGATGGTGCATTTGCTTTACTACAAGATGTTAAGCAAATTATAGAAATCAATACTAACCCAGATACTCAAGTAGCTGCTCAAGCTTATGGTTCTAATGGTAACCAAATTGCTGCTGCAACTATNTTAAAAGTTTGGTATTACCAAATGATGACAGAAAGATGGGGGTATTTACCATATTCAGAAGCAAATGATGCTTCAAATACTACTAAACCAGTTTATGATAGTCAACAAGACATTTATAATGGTTTATTTGCTGAGTTAGATTCAGCTTTAGCTAGTATTGATTCTGGAAATGGACCAGATGGAGATATTCTATTTGGTGGTGACATGACTATGTGGAGAACTTTTGCTAACACAATTAAGATGACTATGGCTTTACGTTTATCTAAAGCAGATGCTGCTACAGGTAGAACAAAGTTTAACGAAGCTTTAAGTGCAGGTGCAATTTCTTCTAATGCAAATAATATTCAGTACACTTATTTAACAGAAGACACTAACGATAATCCTTGGCAAGATAGATTTGAATCTAGAAGAGATTATTTAATGAGTGATGTTTTTGTTAATGCATTAATTGGTTCAGGTACAAATACTGCACCTGAAGATCCAAGATTAGCACAAATGGCAGAATTATCTACAAATGGTGGAGTTTATGTTGGTGCACCTTATGGTCAATCAAATTCAGCTACAGATGATTATTCATTTATCACTAATAATATCATTAATAAAGGAGATGCTCCATTAATGATTTATACTTATGCAGAAGTTTTATTTGCAAGAGCAGAAGCTGCTGCAATGGGATGGACTACAGAAAACGCTGCTACACTTTATGGTCAAGCTGTTACAGCTTCTATGACTCAATGGGGTGTTAGTACTGTAGATGCTGCTACTTATTTAGCNGCTAATGCATANACTAGTGTAGATGATATCGCTTACGAAAAATGGGTATCTTTATTTTTACAAGGATATAACAGTTGGGCAGAATGGAGAAGATTTAAGGCAATGGGTACTGAATCAAGAATTGGTTTAGTTGCTCCTCCTAATTTACTTTCAAATGCTAACGGTATTCCACAAAGACATGGTTATTCAGCAACAGCAGCTTCATTAAATGAAGCTAACTACAATGCAGCAATTGCTGCTCAAGGTGCAGACGAATTAAATACTGTACTTTGGTTGTTTAAATAATCTTTATTTCCATTAAACAATAAAAACCAGCCTGCTAGGCTGGTTTTTCTATTTTTAACAAAAAAGAATTTGAATTTTTAGTGTTAAAAAATTGTTTTTTTAAGTTTTATTTAAGACTTTTGGCTTTAATTAATTCAAATAATTATACAATGAAGACAAAGTTTAATGGATTTTTAACGCTTTTATTAGCGTTTGTAGTGCAAATTTCCTTTGCACAAGAGAAAACTATTACTGGTACAGTTTCTGACAGTTCAGGTTCTTTACCAGGCGTTAGTGTTATAATTAAAGGAAGTACTACTGGTACAGAAACTGACTTTGATGGTAAATATTCTATAAAAGCAAAAAACGGAGATGTTTTAGTTTTTAGATATTTAGGTTACAAAGTAGTAGAAAAAACAGTTGGTGCATCTAATGTTATAAACGCTACTTTAGTAGAAGATGCTAACGTTTTAGATGAGATAGTTGTTGTTGGATATGGAACAAGTACAAAGAAGGCTTTTGCTGGTACTGCATCTGTTGTAAAACAAGAACAATTAGAAGTAAAAAACTTCTCTAACGTATCTCAAGCTCTTACAGGTGAGGTAGCTGGTGTTACCGTAATTAACGGTTCTGGACAACCAGGTACAGTTGGTGCGATTAGAATTAGAGGGTATGGATCAGTAAATGGTAACAGAGCTCCATTATATGTGGTAGATGGTGTTCCTTTTTCTGGAAGTATNAACTCTATTAACCCTTCAGATATTGCTAGTACAACNATCTTAAAAGATGCTACTGCAACTGCAATTTATGGATCTAGAGGTGCTAACGGAGTTGTTGTAATTACAACAAAAACAGGTAGTTCTTCAAATTCATATATCGAAGTAGATATCAAAACAGGTGTAAATGATCAAATTATTCCAAGATATGATGTAATTACTTCTCCAGAAGAGTATGTAGGTTATGTTTGGGAAGGTATTTACAACAGAGGTGTAATTACAGGTCAACCAGACCCAGTAGCTTATGCTAATGCGAGATTATTTACAAACAACTACATTGACCCAGGTTACAATATGTGGAATCAAACTGCTGCTCAGTTAATTGATCCTGCAACTAGTACAGTTAGATCTGGTGCAACAAGAAGATATACTCCTTTAAGATATACAGATGTTGCTTTTGATACAGCAATTAGAACTGAAACTAACTTAAGAATGGGTGGTGGTAATGGAGATACTAGATATTTTGCATCATTTGGTTACTTAGATGATAATGGATATTCTATCAGAACTGGTTATAAGAGATATACTACTCGTTTAAATTTAGATACTAAAATTAAGCCTTGGTTAAAAATTAACTCTAACATTGGGTATGCTTACTCAGAAAGTATTCAAAATGGACAAATTGCTGGTTCTGAAAACGTATTTGAATTTGCTGACAAAATGGCTCCAATTTTCCCAGTATTCTTAAGAGATAACAATGGAGATTTAGTTCCAGATACTAACTATGGTGGTTTCCAATATGATTATGGTTCTTTATCAGGATTTAGAGATAGACCAAACGCAAACGGTCTTAACCCAATTGGTTCTGCTCTATATGATTTTAACGGAACAGATAGACATGAATTTAATGGAAACTTCTTAGCTCAAGTTACAATTACAGATAACTTAAGTGCAGAATTAAGATATGGTGTACAGTATGCTACACAAAAAAATAGAGATTATACAAATAAATTCTATGGTGGTGGTGTTTCAACTGGAGGTGATTTAACAATCAATGACTTTTCTAGTTTAACTCAAAACATCCAACAAATTATTAGATATAACAATACTTGGGGAGCACATTCTTTTGATGCATTAATTGCACATGAGAGTAACGAATTCGAACAACAGTTCCAATCAGCTTCAAAAGGATTACAAATTTCTCCTTTCTTATTAGATCTTGATAACTTCCAGTCTAGTTTAGGTTTACCTTCTGGATCTAGAAGTGGATTTACAATTGAGTCTTATTTTAGCCAATTTAACTATAACTACGATCAAAAATATTACTTCACTGCATCTGTAAGAACTGATGGTTCTTCTAGATTCGTTAACGATAAGTGGGGTACATTTGGTTCAGTTGGTGCTTCTTGGGTAATTAGTAATGAAGACTTTATGGAAGATAATGGAGTATTTGATTTCTTAAAAATTAAAGCTTCTTATGGTATTAATGGTGACCAAGCTGGTGTTGGTTTCTTCTCTGGATATAACACATATAATGGTGGAAACTTAGGAGGTAGTATTTCTTTAGCTCCAGGTGCTGTTGGTAACCCAGATTTAACTTGGGAAACTACTAAGCAATTCCAAGTAGGTACTGAATTTGGTATTGGTAAATTCTTAGATGGTACAATTGATTACTATAACAAATTAACAGATAACTTAATCTTTAACCGTTTTGTAGGTCCTTCTCAAGGTATCTCTTCTATCACTGTTAATGATGGTGAGTTAATTAACGCTGGTATTGAATTTGACTTTACAGGACATATTATCGATAAAAAAGACTTTAGTTTAGATTTATCTATTAATGGTGAAATCGTAAATAACGAAATTAAAACTATGCCTATAGATCCAGCTACTGGATTACCACAAGTATTAACTCCAAATGGAGCGTATGCATGGTCAGAAGGAAGATCAATTTTTGATTTCTACATGAGAGAATGGGCTGGTGTTGATGCTGCTGATGGAGCACCAATGTGGTACCAATATTATGATGATAGAAATAACAACGGATTATTAGACGCTGGTGAGCCATCTTCTTATTCAAGTGGATCTTGGATTCCAGCTGACCCAAGTATTTCTAATGCTACAGGTTCTATAGTAGAATATCAAGCTAAAGTATCTGATGCAAATATTAAGAAAACTGTTACTAAAACTTACTCTGATGCTTCAGATGTATACGTAAACAAATCTGCAATTGCAGACGTGCGTGGTGCATTTAGATTAGCAGGTAGAATTGGTAACTTTAACATAGGTACACAATTTACTTATAGTTTAGGTGGTTATGCTTACGATGGTCAATACGCAGAATTAATGTCTGATCGTTTTGGTGCAGTAGGTAACAACTTCCATAAAGATATAGCTAACAGATGGAGACAGCCAGGTGATGTAACTGACGTTCCAAGATTAGCTGATGGTATAGATCAAAATGCAACTTCTCAATCAACTAGATTTATTACTTCAACAGATTATTTAGCTTTAAACAACGTTAACCTTGGATACACAATTCCTCAAGAATTTCTTCAGAAAATTGATATCCAATCAGTTAATCTTTGGTTATCTGCTGATAATCTATTTAACATGACAGCACGAGATGGTTTCCTACCTAACACACGTGAATCAGGAAACTCAGGTCGAAGATTTTATGCGCCAATGACAACAATTACATTAGGTGTTAGAGTTAAATTTTAATTAATAAATTTTAAAGAAAAAAAAATGAATAAATTTTTTAAATTCGGATTATTATCAGTTTTTGTAATAACTGGTTTTAGTTGTGGAGATGATTTCCTAGAAGATCCTGCTTTAGAGGGTTCTGCATCACTTACAAGTTCTCAATTAGAACAAGCTGCAGCAGTTGACCCAGGTGTTACAGGAGCATTAATGTCAGGTGTGTATTCACTTACATTTACAACTGGTACAGGTGGTACAACAGGACATGATGATTTTGGTCATAAATCTTATGACGTATTTAGTGATATGTTATCTAGTGATATGGCTTTAAGTGTAAGTACTTATGGTTGGTATAGAGCTTCTATTACTGAAATGCAAGCACCTTTAGATTTTACTTTTGGTGATAACAGACAAGTATGGAGATACTACTACAGAATCGTAAGAGGTTGTAATGAAGTAATTGATGGATTAGGTGGTACAGATGCTGTACCAGGTAATGCAGAAGGTAAATATATTATGGGACAAGCGAAAGCTTTAAGAGCTCATGCTTATTTCTATTTGACTCAATTCTATCAAAAAGAATATGATCCAACAGAAGAAATTTTACCTATCTATACAGATGCTATTACACCTAATGGACCAAAAGTAACTGCTGCTGAAATCTATGACTTAATGGAAAAAGATTTAACAGAAGCAATTGCTTACTTAGATGGATTTAACAGATCTAACAAAACTGAGATCAACAAATCTGTTGCTCAAGGTATTTATGCATACGTTTTAGGTGCAAGAGGTACAGATCCTTTAAAAGCTCATAATATGGCAGTAGCTGCTATTTCTGGTGGTTATACATTAATGAGTCGTTCAGAAGTTACTGGTGGATTCAACAATGTTGCTACTCCAGGATGGATGTGGGGTGTTGACTTAAACGATGAATTAGGTTTAGGCCTTGTATCATGGTGGGGTCAAATGGATTACTTTAGTTATAGTTACCCAGCATTTGGTGATGCTAAAGCTATAGATGATGCTTTATTTGCACAAATTNNTGNAAATGACGTAAGAAAGGCTCAATTTACAAATAGCCCAGGTTCTTATACTCACTTAATGCCATTANATAAGTTTTATGATTCAGACAGAACAAGATATGGTACTTCAAGAATTGTTAAAGCAGATTACGTTTANATGAGAGTTGCAGAAATGCACTTATTAGCTGCTGAAATGGGAGCTAGAGCTGGAAACGATGCTGCTGCAAGAACTTACTTGAAAAACGTTGTTAGTCAAAGAGTTCCTGATGCTTCTTACATAGATGCTTTATCTGGAAATGCTTTATTAGACGAAATTTACTTACAAACTAGAATCGAACTTTGGGGAGAAGGTAAAAGTTACTTAGCTATGAAGCGTAACAGAGCTACAATTACAAGAGGTACAAACCACCTTTCTTTTGTTGGAGCTTCTATTCCTTACAATGATGAAAGATTAACTTTTGAAATTCCAGAAGGAGAAATTCAATTTAATCCATTCATCTCAACACAAAATAATTAATAAAATTAAACAGTGAGAAAAGTCTTTACTTTTCTCACTGTTCTAAAAAGATAATTTAATATGAAAAAATTAAAATTTTACTTTGCAGCTTTATCAGCTTTAGTAATGCTAAGTGCATGTGAAACTGCAGATTTAGAGCCTCAAGGTACATCATATGCTTCTTTAGAAGCTTTTGAAAAACCAATGGAAGTTCCTCCAGGAGGTACTTTAAACAGAGAAGTTAAAGTATATGCAACAAATACTACGTCTACAGACAGAGTCTTAAATTTAGTTACAAGTAATGTAACTTTAGATGCTGCTGCTTATACTATTCCTGCTACTGTAACTATTCCTGCTGGTTCTACTGAAGGTAGTTTTACAATTGCTGTAAGTGATATTAATTTGGATGCAGCTTTAGATAAAGGAATTACTGTTAATTTAGAAGCAACTCCAGAAGTTGCTACAGGTGAGTCATTTAGATTAAATGTATCTAGAGCTTGTCCAACAGGTGAACAAAAAGTAAGAGTTGCTATTACATTAGACAGATATCCAGAAGAAGTATTCTGGAGAATTAGAGATGCTAATGGAGCTACTGTACTTTCTAATGGAACTACTACTGGTGGTGGTGGTTTACCTGCTCCTTGGGGAGGTTATGCTGGATTAGCTAGAAATAGTACGCAAAATGCTGCAGGTTGTTTAGCTCCTGGAAGTTATACATTCCAGATTTATGATGCTTNCCAAGATGGTGCTGGTGCTTGTTTAGTAACATTACCAGGTAACATTACTGTTTATTCAACAAATGGTGCATATGGTGCTGGAGCTTCAGTTCCTTTTACAGTTAATTAATTATTTGTAAATAATAAATTCATAAAAAAGCGTAATTTTTTAATTACGCTTTTTTTTACATTATGGAAAAATCACAAAATATATTTGGAATTAGAGCAATTATTGAAGCAATAGAGAGTGATGCTTCTATTAATAAAATTTATTTACAAAAAGGTTTACGAGGTAATTTATATTACGAACTTGATAAACTAATTAAGTCAAATAAAATTGCAACAAGTACAGTTCCTGTAGAGAAATTAGATAGGTTATCTAAAAACAATAATCATCAGGGTGCTGTTGCACAAATTTCTCCAATAAAATTTTATGATTTAGAAATACTTCTTGAAAACATTAATAAAAAAGAAAAAACTCCTCTACTTTTAATATTAGATCAATTATCTGATGTAAGAAATTTTGGTGCTATTATTAGAACTGCAGAATGTACTGGAGTAGATGCAATTATTATTCAAAAAAATGGTAGTGCACCAGTTAATGCTGAGACTATTAAAACATCAGCTGGAGCCGCTTTTAAAATTCCTATTTGTAAAGTAGATCATATTAAAGATGCTTTATTTTTATTACAGGCATATGATATAAAAACAGTTGCAGCTACAGAAAAAACAGATACTTCTGTTTATGATTATAATTATAACCAACCTATAGCAATTATTATGGGTTCTGAAGGAAAAGGGATAAATCCATCTGTATTAAAAATGGTAGATTATAAAGCAAAATTACCATTATTAGGTGATATAGAATCTTTAAACGTATCTGTTGCTTGTGGTGTATTTTTATATGAGGCAATAAGACAAAGACAATAAGATTACCTACACTACTCTACTTTTATTTCCTCTTCTTTCTTTGGTAAAAAATTACCATCTTCATCAAACATATCATCAAACTCTGTTCTTGAGAATTGGTATTCCTCCATTGTTATTCCCTTATTTCTATATAATAAAGAAAAAAATACTCCTACCATAAATCCAGATAAATGGCCTTCCCAAGAAATACCATCTTTTATTGGTAAAACATACCAAATCATACTGCCATATAAAAAAATAATGATAAAAGATAAAGCTACTAATCTATAATGCTTTCGAATAATTCCACTAAAAAACACAAAACTAAATAACATATAAACTACTCCACTTGCTCCTATATGATAAGACTCTCTTGCAAAACACCATGTTAATAATCCTGTAATTATAGTTCCAAAGAATAAAACTTTATAAGCAATATCTCTATAGAAGTATAAAATACTACTTATAAGCACAAATAAGGGCACAGAATTATTAAAAAGATGATTTGTGTTGCTATGTATAAAATGTGTTAAAAAAACCCCTTTAAATCCTTTAAAAGTTCTTGGATAAATACCAAATTTATTAAAATTGAATCCAAANTGTATTTCTACCCAATAAATAAACCATATAGAAAAAACAATAATTGCAGGAATTACAAAAACTTCTCTATTAAATTTTAANTCATNATNCATGGTATAATATTAACAAAAATTAACCCAAAATAAAATAAAACANAATCTGTCAGAAATCTTTTCTATTTTTACTTTATGAATGCACCTTTGGCAGAAAGAATTAGACCTAAAAAATTAGAANACTATATTAGTCAGCAACATTTAGTTGGCAAAAAAGGAGTTTTAACTAATTTAATTAAACAAGGTATAATTCCTTCTTTAATACTTTGGGGTCCTCCAGGAATTGGTAAAACTACCTTAGCGAATATCATAGCAACAGAATCTAAAAGACCTTTTTATACTTTAAGTGCTATAAGTTCTGGAGTAAAAGATGTAAGAGATGTTATTGAAAAAGCTAAAAAAAGTGGTGGCCTTTTTACTTCTAAAAATCCTATTCTATTTATAGATGAAATTCATAGATTTAGTAAATCTCAACAAGACTCTTTACTTGGTGCTGTAGAAAAAGGATGGGTAACTTTAATAGGTGCCACAACTGAAAACCCAAGTTTTGAAGTGATACCTGCCCTACTTTCTAGATGTCAAGTTTACATTTTAAATTCTTTTGATAAAAATGATTTTAAACAACTTTTAGAAAGGGCAATGAAAGAAGATGAATTTTTGTCTTCTAAAAAAATTACTTTAAAAGAAATTGATGCATTATTGCAAGTTTCAAGTGGAGATGCAAGAAAATTGCTAAATATTTTTGAACTTTTAGTTGCGTCTGAAGATGAAATAGAAATTACAAATAAACTTGTTTTAGAAAAAATTCAGAAAAATACAACTAGGTATGACAAAACAGGTGAGCAACATTATGATATAATATCAGCATTTATAAAATCAATTCGTGGTAGTGATCCAAATGCAGCAGTGTATTGGTTAGCAAGAATGATAGAAGGTGGAGAAGATGTAAAATTTATAGCTAGAAGGTTATTAATAGCAGCTTCAGAAGATATTGGTAATGCAAACCCAACTGCTTTAATTCTTGCAAATAATACTTTTCAAGCAGTTTCTGTTATTGGTAATCCTGAATCTAGAATTCTACTAAGTCAATGTGCTGTATATTTAGCAAACTCACCAAAAAGTAATGCCTCTTATTTGGCAATAAAAGATGCTCAAAGTATTGTGCAAAAAACAGGTGATTTATCTATACCTCTCCATTTAAGAAATGCACCCACTAAATTAATGAAAGATCTAGATTATGGAAAAAATTACAAGTATGCCCATGACTATGCTAATAACTTTATAGATCAAGAGTATTTACCTGATGAAATATCTGGCACTAAAATTTACGAACCAGGCAATAATTCTAGAGAAAACCAATTTAAAGAAGTACTAAAAAATAGATGGAAAAATAAGTATGGGTATTAAAATTTAATTTGATATTTTTCTTGNACTATTTTATCAGCTTTATAGTATTCTACAATCCAAAATAAACCCCTTTTAAAGATTATTCCATTTTTATTTTTTAGAATATAAGTATTTTCTATTGAGGTTTTTAATAAAGTAAACACCAACTCTGGTTTTAAATTAACTAATTGAAATCCATTATCTGTCTTTTGTGCATATAATAATGGAAAACCATCAGACTTTACAATTGGATTTGTTGGTATTATCTTTTTTGAAGGGTTTTCTGGCTTAATATCAATTTTTGTAGCGTCTTTTTTAGTAACACTTTCCTTTATTACTTTATCTTCTACAACCTCTTTTTTTGGCATATAACTATACCTTAAATCAGTCATTGTTTCATAAGCTTGTCTTATAGCTTCTTGATATCCTCTTTTGTAATCTTTTATTTTAGTTTTNCCAACTTTTGAANTATAAACANTTTTACCAAAACAATCTTTTAACTCAATAACACTCTTTATNGTTAACATGTTAGATTTATCTAAAACNTTAGCAGTAAGTGCTAAACATCTATTTTCTTTAACTTCAGAGGGTAAAGTCTCATTTTCTATAAAAACCTTAAATCCTTTTTTTTGTAATAAAAACTTAGTAATAGAACTTGTTTGATATTGATCATTCTCTTTAAGAAAGTCAAACTTTTCTGGAACAATAATATACTTATAGCTACTTAAATCTGCTTCTTGTGAAAAATGGATTCCACAGTACATTAAGAATAAAAGTAAGAATGTCTTTTGTATCATTTTAATTAAATATAAGATTAAAACCTAATTGGAAAGAAATACTATTTGCAGATGACAAATTACTAAATTCTAAGATATTATCTACCAATGCATAAAAATTAAGTTTGCTTACTTGAGTAGAAAAACCAAAACCAATATTTGCATAAGAAAAATCATCAATGGTATATGTAATTTTAGTTCTTGTTTTTTTTGATATCGCTTTTTCGTAAAAAGCAGTTAATGCCAGTTGTGGACTTAAAGGCCTAAAAACATTAAATAATTGAACACCTAATGCATCTGTATAGTAATCTTTATAAACATCNTCATAACATAATAATCGTCTTTGTTCTCCAAAACTATATTTTAAAGCTGCATTTAATTTAACTGGTCTAAATGATGTGTAAGCAACTTC
>JGI26080J50196_1000716_pt1 | contig 14838 bp, 13 predicted proteins | sample SaaInl0LU_22_DNA_FD_50196 | JGI IMG/M metagenome (IMG submission 50196)
CCCCTGCATCGGCAGCTCATCGACCAGCAGGAACCTAGGGGTTCGCGTAACAGCTAACCTGAAACGCGGAGCCGTTTTGGTAACAGCGGTTTGGTGTATAACTTGTGATCGGCCCTCATCACCCGCCTGATCTTCAGATGAGTCGGATACAATGCCTGTCGGGGCCCGCCTCACTGTCTGACCTAGACTCTCGCCAAGTGCTTCACTGATATGAGCTATTGAGCGTTGCTCGGCATGCTGCAATGCGAGGCTTGCGCCTGACTGAGATTTTGCATCAGCCGTTCTAGGAACACTCACGGGCGTTGAAGCAGAGGGTACACTTCCAGCAACGAACTCATCAGCGACATCAGAGGCGAGACTGCTCGGATGTACGAACCGATAGACCCACTCGGGGGACTGAGCAGCATGCTGCAGCGGTGCGCGGGGTAGCCAGATATCGACACCCAGCGCTTTAAGATAATCAGCCTGTGTATTCATTAAACTTGCGGGTGCGCCTTGGTCTGATTAAGTGAAAGCATATTCAATGCGTGCATGTAGGCCTTCGCGGACGCAATAATGATATCGGTATCGGCTCCAAGACCATTTACGATACGCCCCCCCTTCTCTAACCTTACAGTGACTTCACCCTGCGAGTCTGTTCCCTCTGTGACAGCGTTTACTGAGTAGATCTGCAAACTTGCACCTGAAGTAACTAAAGATTCAATAGCATTAAACACGGCATCAACCGGCCCACTGCCTTTAGCTTCAGCACGTCGCTCTTGGCCATCTATCTTCATTACAAGCTCGGCGCAGGGTGTTTCACCTGTTTGTGAGGTGACGCACAGACTGCTGAGCAGAAAGCGCTCACTCGCAGCTTCGGCCCGCGAGTTGCTGACAAGTGCCATCAGATCCTCGTCAAAGATCTCGTGCTTTTTATCGGCAAGCTCTTTAAAGCGCGAAAACGAGGTGTTTAACTCTGTATCTGTCGCAAAGCTCGTGCCTAACTCCTCCATGCGAGCACGAAAAGCTGCACGCCCTGAGTGTTTACCAAGCACCATCTTATTCGTGTTCCAGCCAACATCTTCGGCGGTCATAATCTCATACGTTTCTCGGTGTTTAAGGACACCATCCTGATGTATACCTGACTCATGTGCAAAGGCGTTTGCACCGACTATCGCTTTGTTTGGCTGCACCGGGAAACCAGTAACGCTTGATACCAGCTTTGATGCCGATACAATTTGCTCGGTCAAAATATTGGTCTCAACACCCATCACATCTTTTCGCGTGCGAAGCGCCATAACAATCTCTTCAAGTGCCGCATTACCGGCACGCTCTCCAAGACCGTTTATCGTACATTCCACCTGTCGCGCACCCGCTCCAACAGCCGCCAAGGAGTTAGCAACAGCCAGGCCTAAGTCGTTATGGCAGTGCACTGAAAAAATGGCTTTGTCGGCATTTGGAACGCGGCGAATCAATTCACCTATAACCTCAGCAAACTGATGGGGTACCGCATAGCCTACAGTATCGGGAATATTAATTGTGCGTGCGCCAGCCTCAATCACACGTTCAATAATTCGGCACATAAAGTCCAATTCAGATCGCGATGCATCTTCTAGCGAGAACTCAACGTCATCAATCAGATTTCGGGCCCGTTTTACCGCATGAACAGCCTGCTCAACGACGCGATCAGGTTCCATTTGAAGTTTGTACTTCATATGAATGGGCGAAGTTGCAATGAACGTATGAATACGGCCCTGCGCCGCATTAACTAAAGCTTCTCCTGCACGATCAATATCAGCATCTAGCGCGCGAGCAAGCGAACATATGCGACTCTCTTTAATACTATCTGCAATATTTTTAACCGCCGCAAAATCACCGGGGCTAGCAATCGCAAAACCAGCCTCAATCACGTCAACACGCATTCGCTCGAGCTGGCGAGCAATGCGTAACTTCTCTTCACCGGTCATAGAGGCGCCAGGGCTCTGCTCCCCATCGCGCAATGTAGTGTCAAAAATGATGACTCGATTATTACTCATGTGCTGCCTCTAATGTTGGAGTATTGGCTTTTGCGCTATCTGTCCGCACTAAAAAGTGTGTTAACAATTCTACAAAAAGCGCTGCTAAACTCTATTACCTATGATCTATGATAGCGCGTACTAAGCGATCTAGTAAGCTCGGCTATTCAGACTAACTGATAACACTCGCACTATGATCTTTAGCGCAGGCCGCTGCGGTATTTACTTACGAGGTTAAATCATAAACAGGAAACCAAGGATGTCAGATTTCGACTTCGATCAACTGATTGATCGTAGCCAGAGCTCAAGCGAAAAATGGTTGAAGTATGCGGGCACAGATATACTACCGATGTGGGTGGCTGATACCGATTTCGTCTCGCCACCCGCCGTTGTTAATGCACTGCAAGCGCGTGTAGCAGAGGGTGTGTTTGGTTACACCGCCACACCCGAACGTTTGAATCAGGTATTTATAGATCGCATGCAGCGCATGTATGGCTGGACAGTCAATGCTCAAGAGCTCGTCTGGCTTCCAGGTCTCGTAAGCGGTCTTAACCTAGCGACCCGCGCCTGCTGTGAGCCGAATCAATCAGTGGTTACTGCCACGCCCATATACCCTCCGTTCATGAGTGCACCCAAGCTATCTGAGCGGGAGCTGATACGTGTACCGATGACAGAGGCTCACCCAAATAGCCTCATTGATTTCACCGCATTAGAGACTGCGATTACCGCGAATACTCGACTACTGCTTTTTTGCAATCCACATAATCCAGGTGGCGCAGTCTACAGCCCAGAGGCGCTAGAGCAGCTTGCCAAGATTATCGTAAAACATGATCTGCTAGTGTGCAGCGATGAGATTCACTGTGACCTCATCCTAGAGCCTGAGCTGCAACATACCCCTCTTGCGAGTCTTAACCTTGAAATTGCTAGGCGAACGATTACGCTTATGGCTCCAAGTAAGACCTGGAATATTGCAGGGCTTGCCTGCTCGGTTGCTATCATTCAGGACCCAGACCTCAGGGCACGTTTTGCCAGAGTACGCCGCGGAATCGTACCGAGCGTAAACCTACTCGGGTTCACCGCAGCAGAGGCCGCCTATCGCGATGGCGATCGTTGGAATGCTGAGCAATTGAAGTATTTAAAGGGTAATCGCGATTATCTGGTAGAGATGATTAATTCCATACCGGGCTTATCGATGGCCGCCAATCAAGCGACCTATCTTGCTTGGATCGATGCAACCGATACTCAGCTTGAGCATCCACAGGCTTTTTTTGAGGCGGCAGGCGTGGGTCTATCCGATGGCAAAGACTTTGGAGCACCAGGATGGGTGCGACTCAATTTTGGCTGCCCCCGCAGCCGTCTTGAAGAGGCTGTTCGTCGAATGAAAAACGCGATAGCAAAGTAATAGAAAGGCTATATAAAGCGTATTGTAGGCGATGATAGAGATGCACTTAAACAGAACGGGCGGCGACGAATAGAATGGCGGCGACACTTTTTTCGCGCAGAAACCGGTGTTTAAGCGCGTTCAAAACTGAATGGGATCACATCAGCAATTGACTGAGCCCCGAGCTTTAACATCAACAGACGATCAAACCCCAAAGCAACACCCGAACAATCTGGAAGACCTGAGCTTAGCGCAGACACAAGGCGCGTTTCAGTGGGCCTAATAGGTAAATCCAACGCTTGACGATTATCCATATCAGCCGCTAATCTGCGTGCCTGCTCATCTGGATCTTGCAATTCGCGATAGCCGTTGGCAATTTCCATACCCCCCGCATACAACTCAAAGCGTGTCGCAACCTGATTGCCGTAGGCATCCTCAGATACCTGTGCAAGCGCCGCCTGAGATGCAGGAAATTGCTCTACTAGGGTCGGTTCATTCAATAAGGGCTCGATCAGCTCAGACATCGCCAACTCTAACCAGGTATCTTTGCGATCATCTTCGAATGGCGCATCAATTTTCGCGCGTACTGCTGTTTGCAGATCAAGTATGTCACAGGTAAAAGGGTCAATATCTAGATGCTCTAAAAAGAGTTCTCGGTACGTAAATACACGCCATGTCTGCGGCCCCAATACCTGATCAACTAAATCGCGTACCTCATGCATCAGTTGCTGTTCACAAAACCCCGGACGGTACCACTCCAGCATAGTGAACTCAGGGTTATGCAAGCGACCGAGCTCTCCATTTCTAAACACCTTAGATAGCTGATAGATCGCACCACTGCCCGCCGCTAAAAGACGTTTCATTGCATACTCGGGTGAGCTTTGGAGATAGTGCCAGACAATTTCAGCCGCCGGGCTTGTCTGATAAGCAACCGGGAACGAATCAATGAAAGGATCACTAACAGCCGCTTGAGATAGACACTGTGTATCAACTTCCATTACCGCGCGTGCCGCAAAAAAACTTCGCACTTGCGCTAATACCTGTGCACGCTCTCTTAAGGTCCCTATGCTTGCACTGGGTTGCCACTGGCTTGACTGCATCGTTGAATCCTTCGACCTTTTTACGCTAACTATCTAGAGGGTGTGCAAAGCGTCTGAATTGCACTTCACAAAAAACGGCAGCCTTAGCTGCCGTTTCAACTGCAGAGCATCTCAGCCTATGCGCGGCTAACGTACTCACCCGAGCGCGTATCAATGCGCAGCACTTCGCCCTGGTTAATAAATAGCGGTACGCGAACAACAGCACCCGTACTGAGTGTGGCAGGCTTAGAACCGCCGTTAGCCGTATCACCCTTAAGACCGGGGTCCGTCTCAACCACTTCAAGCTCTACGAAGTTTGGTGGCGTGACAGAGATTGGATTGTCATTCCAGAGGGTAATCATCACTTTGTCGCCCTCTTTCAACCATTTAGCGGTATCACTTACCGCATTTGTGTCGGCAGCGTATTGCTCGAAGGTTTGAGGCTCCATGAAGTGCCACATTTCACCGTCGCTATAGAGGTACTCCATATCGCGATCCATAACGTCAGCCGTATCGGCTGATTCGTTAGACTTGAAGGTACGTTCCCAAATACGACCCGTTAGCAAATTACGCAAACGAACGCGTGTGAACGCCTGACCCTTACCCGGTTTAACAAACTCGACTTCCACCATGTTACATGGATCGCCGTCGATCATCACTTTCATGCCAGTTTTGAACTGGCCACTCGATACGCTTCCCATAAAAATATCCACTTTTTACGTTTAGTTTGACGCGCATTCTACTTGAAAGCAGAATGCCGGCCAAACAGTTGAGAAAATAATCCGATGCATGCCCTGATTTTCCCATCGGTGGATTGGCAGACAAGCCTAAAAAATCTCGTCACCGACCCCGCTGAACTGCTATCGATACTTAAGCTTGATCCTAAGCTGCTGCCGGCGGCAGAGGCTGCGAGCGAGCTTTTTCCTCTTAGAGTGCCACGCGAGTTTGTTGCCCGCATGGAGCCGGGGAATCCAAAAGACCCTCTATTGCTGCAAGTACTGCCCCTTGAGGCTGAGTTCCATGAACAAGCAGGGTTTACAGATGATCCCCTGCAAGAAGCAGAGTCGCGCCCGGTTCCAGGCGTCGTACATAAGTACCGCGATCGCGTGCTCCTTATTTTAAGCGGCGCCTGTGCTATCAACTGTCGCTACTGTTTTCGTCGCCACTTCCCCTACGCTGAGAACCAGATAAGCGGGCCTGCCAAAGCAGAGGCGCTTAGCTACATCAAACAAACGCCTGATCTCAAAGAGGTGATTCTTTCAGGCGGAGATCCACTGGTAACCTCAGACAAACGACTCTTTTCGCTAATAGATGAACTCGAGCAAATTCCACAACTTGAGCGTCTTAGAATACACACGCGATTGCCGGTTGTTGTACCTTCACGCATCACAACAGCACTGGCAGATCGATTAAAACGATCGCGTCTCAATATTGTTATGGTTTTGCACATCAACCACCCGCAGGAGATCAGTCCTGCATTAAACGACGCATGCCAGCTACTGAGCGCGCGCGGGGTACATCTACTTAACCAAGCCGTGCTTCTTAAAGCTGTTAATGATCAGGCTCAGATACAGGTCGCTTTGAGCCGGGCGCTATTTAAGGCAGGCATATTACCCTACTACCTATTCCTATTTGACCCCGTAAGGGGGGCAAGCCATTTCGATATTCCGCAGCAACAGGCTCAATTAATAGCCGCACAAATGCAGGCGGATCTTCCCGGCTATCTAATGCCAAGGTTAGCTCAAGAGATTCCTGGACGCGCTTCAAAGACACTTATTTTGCCCGATCCTAATGCGTTGGGAACTTTTTAGCGGTATAAGAGTCTTAACAACAGATTAATCTGGAGTCTTGGCCGTGACCAAAAAAATAAAATCGGTACAGCTTATTGTGGCTTGTTTTGTANTACCGCTAATACTCAGCGGGTGTGTCTCTACTCAAAAAAAGGTCGCCGNTGTAGCGCCTGCACAGCCCTCGCAACGACTTATAGTACATGACCTTAGCACTGAGGTGATCGGTAAACGATCGCACGTTGCAGCGGCAGTAGACTTCACAAATGATACAGGACGATCATTAGAGTATGTGATGTTCAAAACCACTGCCTTTGATAGTCAGGGGCGTGAAATACCCTCGCTAAAAAGTGGCAAGCCTAATGCGTGGTTACGCATTGCAGGCCCACTAAACCACGGCGATCGGACCGGTGAAAATCGGTGGGAAAAGGTATGGGCAAGTAAGCAGATTAGCTGCTTTCGCGTTGAAGGCGCCGAAGTTATCTATGATGACTCAAGCGTAGAGTTCTTTGATATGGATCAGATATCACTAGATCTAACCGTATTGCCACCTGCGATCTGCCAATCAATGGATACGAGCCTAGCAAGCAACGAATAATCCGATTGCATGCTAGGGCTCTGATTAGGGCTAGGATTAGGCTCTAGCCCTTTTATTTACCAGCAAGGGTCGGAAAAGCGGTCACAGTTCCTTTGGCATCACTTATGCGGGGTGTTCCTCGCTTTTCAACCTGGTCAATCTGAATAATAGCCTGCAAAGGCACAAATGACCGCTCAACACCCTCAAACTGTTGTTTGAGTTTCTCCTCAGATGGGTCGATGAGAACATCAGTTTTGGAGCCAAACACAAACCCCTCAAGCACAACAAAACCCCACATATCTGCGCTGTAAACCTGCTGACAATAGAGTTCGTATACCTTGTCGCGGTTAACATAAGTAACGCGGTATAAACGTTTGTCTTCAGTCATTAGCCTAACCCTCATTATCGGTGCACAGGTTAATGGGGGTTATACGAAAAAAAACAAGCGCTGATCGAATTCTGGCCACTGGCGAGCGGCTCGGGTATAATTTCGCGCCCTATTTCTGGGCTTTTGCACTAATAAATGACAGGTGAAACATGAGCAAAAAACTCTTTATCAAGACACATGGTTGTCAGATGAACGAGTATGATTCTGCGCGTATGGCCGACCTCCTAGGCGACAGTCATCAGCTTGAACTAACAGACAATCCGGAAGATGCGGATGTGCTTCTGCTTAATACCTGCTCAATTCGCGAAAAAGCTCAGGAAAAAGTGTTCCACCAACTTGGACGCTGGCGCCTTCTGAAAGAGCGTAAACCAGGTCTTATGATTGGCGTGGGCGGTTGTGTAGCCAGCCAAGAGGGCGAAGCGATTCGTGACCGTGCGCCATATGTCGATATGATTTTTGGACCGCAAACACTGCACCGTCTACCTGAGATGATTAATGACACCCAAAATGGCAAGGTTGGTATCGTCGATATCAGTTTTCCTGAAATAGAGAAGTTCGATCATCTCCCTGCGCCTAAGGTTGAGGGCGCAGAAGCCTTTGTATCGGTTATGGAAGGGTGCAGCAAATATTGTACCTTCTGCGTGGTACCTTATACCCGCGGTGAAGAGGTCAGTCGTCCACTGGATGATGTTATTAGCGAGTGTACTGAGCTAGCTGAACAGGGTGTACGGGAAGTAAACCTACTCGGTCAGAATGTTAACGCATACCGTGGCGCAACCGCTGACGATGATCACGCAGACCTTGCCGAACTTATTCGCGCTGTCGCCCAAATTGACGGTATAGACCGCATTCGCTTCACTACATCACATCCTGTCGAGTTTACCGACAGTTTGATAGATGTGTATGACGAGGTGCCAGAGCTCGTAAGCCACTTACACTTGCCAGTACAGAGCGGATCCGACCGTATTTTAATGGCGATGAAGCGCGGTCACACGTGCATTGAATACAAATCAAAGCTGCGTCGCATTAAAGCTAAACGACCCGACATCAGCTTCTCTTCGGACTTTATTATCGGCTTCCCGGGCGAGTCTGATGCTGATTTTGCCGCGACCATGAAGCTTATCGAAGATATAGGTTTTGATAACTCATTTAGCTTTATATACAGCCGCCGCCCAGGCACGCCAGCATCCGATTTACCCGACGATATTAGCGATGATGTGAAGAAACAACGTCTGCAAATTTTACAGGGCCGCATCACGCAAAATGCCTTGCAGATTAGCCGTCGAATGGTGGATACCACGCAGCGCATTTTAGTGAATGGTTATTCAAAGAAAGACCCAGGCCAATTATCGGGCCGTACCGAAAATAATCGGGTGGTGAATTTCCGTTGTGATAATCCTGACCTGATCGGGCATTTTGCGGATGTTCGTATCGTTGAAGCGCTGCCTAACTCGCTTCGAGGTGAATTGATCTCATCTGAGCTAGATCAAGCATGAGCACAGTAGATACAGGTACCCACCAGATTCGACTCCAGCCTGAAGATGGCGCCGCCCTTGCAAACTTTTGCGGCCAGTTTGACGAACATTTAAAGCTTATTGAGGAGCGAACGGGTGTACGTGTCAGTAGCCGCGGCTTTAGCCTCCACATTGAAGGTGAGCTCGCTCAGCTACGCCCAATTACAGATCTGTTAGAAAACCTCTATCAGGATGCAGTTAATGGCAGACCCCTATCCCTAGCAGAAGTGCACCTTGCGCTGCAGCAGACTGGAATATCGGCAGCCAACGCAAAAGCGACTGATAGCGAAGTTAACATTCGCACACGCAAGATGCTGATTCGTCCTCGCGGAGATAACCAACAGGGATATGTTCGCTCAATCCGTTACCATGACATTAACTTTGGAATTGGGCCTGCTGGTACCGGCAAAACCTATCTAGCAGTTGCTTGTGCGGTTGAGGCACTTGAGCGTGAAGAGGTTGCCCGCATCTTACTGGTACGACCTGCCGTGGAAGCGGGTGAGAAACTCGGGTTTCTTCCCGGCGACCTAAGCCAGAAGGTGGACCCCTACCTGCGACCGCTGTATGACGCACTGTATGAGATGATTGGCATCGAAAAAGTAGGCAAGCTGATCGAAAAAAACATTATTGAGATCGCACCACTGGCCTATATGCGCGGCCGTACCCTTAACAACGCTTTTGTTATCCTTGATGAGAGCCAAAACACGACACGTGAACAGATGAAAATGTTTTTGACACGTATCGGCTTTGGTTCAACAGCTGTGATTACAGGCGATACGACACAGGTCGACCTACCCAAGGGGATACGCTCAGGCTTGCTGCACGCAATTGAAGTGCTAGATGATGTAAAAGGTATAGGTTTTACACACTTTACTGCCCGCGATGTTGTCCGCCACCCTATCGTTCAACATATTGTTATGGCTTACGAGCGTTATGAAGCCAAGCAGGACAGAGCATGAGTCTAAGCGTTGATATTCTGCGCGACTTTGAAGATGCAGATCTACCCAGTGATATAGAGATCTCCCACTGGGCCAATATCGCGGCGTCTGATCGCATTGCTGGAGCGGAACTCTGTATCCGTATTCTTAGCGAAGAAGAGAGCCAAGCACTTAACCGCGACTATCGTGGCAAAGATAAACCGACAAATGTGCTATCGTTCCCATTTGAAGCCCCACCGGGTCTCCCTATGAATATTTTGGGCGATTTAGCGATCTGTGCTGCGGTCGTTGCGCGCGAAGCGAACGAACAGGGCAAAGCGCTAAAAGATCACTGGGCTCATATGGTTATTCATGGAACCTTGCATCTACTCGGTTTCGACCATATAAAGGACGAAGAAGCCGAGATTATGGAGGCACTAGAGCGCGAGCTTCTAGCCAGCCTTGAAATTCCAGACCCCTATGCTGAGTAGCTGAGGAACGCATGAGCGAAGACCGATCGAGCGGCTCATCCAAGACATTTTTTGGCAAACTTGCCCAAGCCTTCTCGGATGAGCCGAAAACCCGCGATGACCTATTACAGGCACTGTATGAAGCGGGCGAATTAGGCATATTAGATGCAGACGCGCTATCCATTGTTGAAGGCGCTATTCAAGTAACCGATATGCAGGTGCGAGATGTCATGATACCGCGCTCGCAGATGGTGGTCGTACAAATAGACCAACCACCGCGGGAATTCATGCCCACAATTATCTCGAGTGCGCACTCACGTTTTCCCGTCGTNGGTGAAAACCAAGATGAGGTCGCTGGCATACTGCTGGCAAAAGACCTGCTGCCCTTTGCTTTAGAAGGTAACCTTGATCAGTTCAATCTGAGCGAGCATCTTCGCAAAACAACCTTCATTCCAGAAAGTAAACGCCTAAACGTTCTACTTAGAGAGTTTCGAGTAACAAGAAACCACATGGCAGTCGTTGTTGATGAGTACGGCGGTATCGCAGGCCTAGTAACCATCGAAGATGTACTCGAACAGATCGTTGGTGAGATCGAGGACGAGCATGACGCTGATGACGACGAAGGTAATATTAAGCCCTTTGATGAAGAGGGTTTTATCGTTAAAGCCTTAACTCCAATCGAAGATTTCAATGAACACTTCGATGTTGGCCTGCCGGACGATGAGTTCGATACGATTGGCGGTCTAATAACGCGACAGTTTGGCCATCTACCGATCAAAGGTGAAACCGTCGATATGGACGAGTTCAACTTCACGGTACTGGCGTCAGACAATCGCCGCATCCGCTTACTTCAGGTACGCCGTAACAAAGATTGAGTATGCGAGGAGCGTCATCGATGATCCCATATCTGTTGATGCTGTTAGCCGGCGCCAGCGCCACACTGGGTTTCGCACCTTTCGAGTGGCCGCTGTTCACGCTGGTCTCTGTGGCCGGCGCCTACCTTATTTTGGAGTACTCTTTTAACCCCGCAGGGGTTTCAACCAAGTCTAGCTGGCGCATCGGCGCACAGCTTGGCTGGAGCTTTGGGCTGGGGTTCTTCGGTGCAGGTGTAAGTTGGGTGTATGTGAGTATTCACCAACATGGCGGCATGCCAGCACTGCCCGCCGGTCTCTTAACACTCATTTTTTGCGCCGCTTTAGGCCTACTTTTTGCGTTGCAGTTCGGCCTTTATAAGCGATTGTTTAAGCGATCGAACTTAATCGGCTTTGCCGCACTCTGGATAGGCTTTGAGTGGCTGCGTAGCTGGTTGCTTACCGGTTTCCCTTGGTCGCTGCTTGGNTATGCCTGGATAGACACACCACTCGCTCGGCTGGCGCCGCTTGGTGGTGTTTGGCTAGTAAGCTCTGCAGCTGTTGTACTTAGCCTTTCTATAAGCGTTGCGATAAGCCAACGTCGCCCCCTCTGGTTAGCTGTCGCAACGGGGCTGTTCATACTGCCCTCGTTGATCCCATTACACCCCATTGATACGAGCGGCAGACGCATAGACATCGCGTTGATACAACCCAACATTGAGCAGTCACTGAAGTGGCAGCAGACCTACTTTGAATCGCATATCAACAACCTGGGAACACTGAGCCAAGAGGCTAAAGATGCACAGTGGGTCATCTGGCCAGAAACCGCAATTCCACGTTTAATCAATACCGCTTTCGAAACCTTAACGCCTTGGATTAACCAGTTTGATTCGCGTAAGCAGATCCTAGTGTCAGGCTTTCCCCGACGCGAGTGGGACGAGAGTCAAGAGCGTTGGATATACCTCAACAGTATTGGGACACTAACGGGTTATCCGAGCATCTACGACAAACAGCGACTGGTCCCCTTTGGCGAGTACGTGCCGCTCGAAAATTGGCTAAGAGGCCTAATAACCTTCTTCGATCTGCCGATGTCGAGCTTCTCGCTACCGCGCAAACCACCAGAGAACTTGCAGATCGGCGATCAAGCAGTTGCACCGGCTATCTGTTACGAGATCGCCTACCCGGAACTTGTGCGCGAGAGCGTAAAACGCGGCGCTGGCGTTATTCTAACCCTATCGAACGACACCTGGTTTAGTGGTTCACACGCACCCGCTCAACATATGCAGATAGCGCGGATGCGCGCCTTAGAAAACCATCGCTGGCTGATTCGTGCAACCAACAATGGAGAGACAGCCGTTATAGATCCCTGGGGGCAATTTGCCGCATCAATGCCAAGCTACCAATCGGGTCTTTTACAGGCGTCAATCTGGCCAAGTCATGAGACGACCCTCTACCAACGTTACGGCGTTGCTCCTGTGATGACGCTATGGATGCTGCTTTTGCTTGCTGCGCTAATCTACGCGCGTCGGCAGCGGGCGTTCAAAGACTAACCCCTGGCAGGATTCACAAGGGCTGATCGCTGTCGTTTCGCGCAGGGTCTGCTCAGTGCCGCAATTCATACAGACTAAAGTTCCGGCGACTGTCACCTCGCCCGCCATATACTGCGCTTCACCATGATCTAACTGCTCTCGCAGTCGCTCGTAATCCACCCTGCTTCTGTCTGCAACCGCCAGTAAACGCTCACTAACAACCTTCTCCAAATAGTCTAAATCAAACTTAAGCCACTGAGCTAGGCTGGCACCCACCTCATGTAAGGTATAGCCGAGCGACTGAATGTCACGACGTAAGTAGGCCAGTAGCAGTTGCGCCTCATCTTTGGTCAACTCCTCAGCCGCTTGCTCAGTAGCCACTGCCTCTTGCAGCTGATGCTCTATAAAATCCCAGCTTTTCAAGCCTGAGTCATCTAACTTTTCGATGAGGGTATCGAGGATACGATCGTACTTCTCTGGGGTCTTATTCCCCTTGTTTGCATGTTGATCCATTTGTTCCTCTCTTCAGCCCGCTTATTATACTTAAGGGACAGCTTTCTCGGACTGTTGACTGAACCTTAACTATTGTATGCTATGCAGTATTGACCAAGTTCTTAAATCTAACCATTGAGCGGTGTCAGGCATCTGAAGTTTTTTCCATTAAACGCTCTGCCGACACCGTTTTTCTATGTATTGTAAAGGCCGATGAACGAACATTACCTGCCCCAGTCGATCGAAACGACAATCCAGACCAAATGGGAACAAACAGACGCATTTAAAGTTGAGGAAGACAGCAGTAAGGAGAAATTCTACTGCCTGTCGATGTTCCCTTATCCAAGCGGCCGTCTTCATATGGGTCACGTTCGCAACTATACCATCGGCGATGTTATCTCTCGCTACCAACGTATGCAGGGCAAAAACGTACTGCAACCGATGGGTTGGGACGCTTTCGGTCTTCCGGCTGAAAATGCGGCACTTAAAAACAAAGTGCCGCCAGCCAACTGGACCTATTCAAATATCGATTATATGCGTAACCAACTTAAGCAGATGGGCTTTGGTTACGACTGGTCGCGTGAGCTGGCGACCTGCCACCCTGAGTACTACCGTTGGGAGCAGTGGTTCTTCACCCGCCTCATGGAGAAGGGTGTCGTATATAAGAAGGACGCTGAGGTCAATTGGGACCCAGTTGATCAAACCGTACTGGCCAACGAGCAGGTTATAGATGGTCGTGGATGGCGTTCTGGCGCTCTGGTTGAGCGTAAAAAGATTCCGCAGTGGTTCCTCAAAATCACCGATTATGCTGATCAGCTTCTCGACGACCTAGACCAACTGCGCTGGCCTGAACAGGTGCGCACTATGCAGCGCAACTGGATCGGCCGTTCACAGGGGGTAGAACTGAGCTTTGATGTTGCCGACTACGGCCCATTAGAGGTGTTTACAACTCGTCCTGACACGCTTATGGGCGTTACCTACGTTGCTGTGGCAAGCCAGCATCCACTAGCGCTTAAAGCTGCCGAAACGAACGCCGAACTGGCTGCGTTTATCGATGACTGTCGTCATCAGAAGGTAGCTGAAGCGGATATGGCCGTGATGGAGAAGCGAGGAATGCCGCTAGGTATTACCGCTACCCACCCACTCACGGGCGAGGCACTTCCAGTATGGACCGCTAACTTCGTACTGATGGACTACGGTTCAGGCGCAGTAATGGCCGTTCCCGCTCACGATCAGCGCGATTACGAATTTGCTGTTAAGTACGGCTTAAAGATTAAGCAGGTAGTAAAGCCTATAGACCCGAACACGCCAATCGATCTTGCGCTAGAGGCCTACACCGAGAAAGGTGTGCTGGTTAACTCCGGTGATTTTGACGATCTAGAGTTCGACCTAGCCTTTAAAGCCATTGCTACCGAACTCGACCGTAAGGGCCGCGGCAAGGTCTCGATACATTTCCGCCTTCGCGACTGGGGTGTATCGCGTCAGCGTTACTGGGGTGCTCCAATCCCTGTCGTAAACTGTGACAGCTGTGGTGCAGTGCCTGTGCCAGAAGATCAGCTACCGGTTCTGCTACCTGAGGATGTCATATTCGAAGGCGTAGGCTCACCCATTAAAAAGATGGAGAGCTTCATTAAGACGAAGTGTCCAAGCTGTGGTGCGGATGCCGAACGTGAAACCGATACCTTCGATACATTCATGGAGTCGAGTTGGTATTTTGCCCGCTATGCGAGTCGTTTTAGCGATAACAAAATGCTCGATCCAAACGCTGCAAACTATTGGCTACCGGTCGATCAATACATCGGCGGTATAGAGCACGCTATATTGCATCTGCTCTATTCACGTTTCTACCACAAGCTACT
>JGI26080J50196_1000719_pt1 | contig 14816 bp, 13 predicted proteins | sample SaaInl0LU_22_DNA_FD_50196 | JGI IMG/M metagenome (IMG submission 50196)
ATTCCTTTAGATAGCATTTCTTCTTGTACTTTTTGTTGACCAATTTTATCTAATTTGTCTAGAGCTACTGTAAAATCGATTAATTTATCTTGAGCACCAATAACTTCAGCAATTCCAGATAATATTTTTCTATTGTTGATTTTAATGGTTGTTTCTGATAAACCTAATTTTGTAAAAACAGTATCATACAATTGAATAAACTCAACTTCTTGCCATAAAGATTGACTACCAACCACATCTGCATCACATTGATAAAACTCTCTAAAACGACCTTTTTGTGGTCTGTCTGCTCTCCAAACTGGTTGTACTTGATAGCGTTTAAAAGGAAATGTAATTTCGTTTTGGTGTTGTACTACATATCTAGCAAAAGGTACAGTTAAATCGTAACGTAAAGCTTTTTCTGAGATTTGTGAAGTTAATTTTAAGCTATCTTTTTCTTGAATAAGTTTATCATCTGCTTTAGCTAAAAAATCTCCAGAATTTAAAATTTTAAAAATCAAACGATCACCTTCATCACCATATTTACCCATTAAAGTGTCTGAATTTTCAAAACTTGGGGTTTCAATAGGTTGAAATCCGAAAGTTTCAAAAGCAGTTTTAATCGTATTTATAATATATGTACGATTTGCAACTTCTGTTGGTGAAAAATCTCTTGTTCCTTTTGGGATGCTTGGTTTCATGTATAATCTTTAGCTTTTCTCTTTAGGTGTTAGAACACCTTTAAAATTAAAGCTGCAAATATCGTGAAAATCTTACAAATTATCTGATGTAGAAATAGTTTTATTTCTTTTGCGTAAAGTAGCAATAGAAGCATTTAACTCAAAGCCTAAGAGTAAAATTATTGCATTTAACCAAATGAATAACATTAATATTAACAATGTTCCTATAGAACCATACAACTCATTGTATTTGGCAAATTCATTAACATAAATACCAAATAAATAAAAAGTGAGAATAGAAAGAATAGTTGTTAATACTGCTCCTGGAGAAAAAAATCGAGATTCTTTACCCTCTTTAACTCCATAATGATATAACATAGATACTGTAATAAAAATCATGGTTAAGAATATTAAAGCTCTACCAATTTGTAACCAAATTAAATTATCTTCTAACCACTGTAAACCTCCTCTTTCTTTAATGTAAAGTTCTAAAAATGTTATGATAACAACTGTAATGATTAAAAACACAACAATAATTAAAGAAACTAAAACCGCTATAAAATACGCTCTAAATACATTTCTAACTTCTTTTATATGGTAAGAATATTCAAAACCACCAAAAATAGCATTTACACCATTTGCCATTAGAAAAAGTGACACTATAAAACCAAAAGAAAGTAAACCTGAATATTGATTTTTAATAATATCTTCTATAACTGGGCCAATTAAATCATAAGTTTTTGGAGGTAAAACATCTGTAATAATAGATAGTAATCCTTCTTGAAAACCATCTATTGGGATATAAGGTATTAAAGTAAAAATAAATAATAAGAAAGGAAAAATAGCCATAAAGAAGCTATAAGCAATACCACTTGCTCTTGTGGTTAAAGCTCCCTCAATAATTCCAATAAAATACATTTCTAAAACATCATAGAGAGACATCCCTTCTAAACCAGGAATTTTAATTTTTTTTCCTATTCTTACTAAAACGCAAACAATTGGAATTTTATCTAATTTATCTTCTATTTCTTTAGTCATATAAATTGTCTTTCAGACAGTTACTTATTTTGAAATTCTATTTAATTCTAAAATTATTTCTTTAAAAATAGTTTCGTTTTTAATGGCTGATAAAGAATCTTTTAATATTAAAAAATCAGCTCCTAAAGCTGTACTTGATAAAAGTCCATAATTTTTATTGAAAACCAAAGTTCTATTATGACTTTTTACAACTTTTTGTTGATACATTTTATAACTAAAGTCACTTGTATTGTATTCTTTACGAATAGGATAAAAAGTATCTTTATAAGAAATTAGAATATCATTTTTTATATTAAAAACCACATGTAGATCTTTAATGGTATCTTTTTTATTAGAATACTTGTAATAAATATTTCCTTTTTCTTTTTTTATTTTTACAATAAATTTATCTGTTTGAGTTCTTTGAAAAGAATGAATATAAACAATTGATGAACTTTCATTTTTACATGAAAAAAAGAATAGAGATAAAAGAAGATATATTTTTAAAAATTTCATTCTATAATAATTTCATATTTACTTAATAAACCAACCACATTATTCTTATTAAAAGTTGCTCCTTTTAATTTATTCTCTTCAGGATTTATAGAAAAATTATAAGCTGATGAAAAATTAACATTTTCTAAATTACTTCTATCAAAAACAGTTTTACTTAAATCACAATTATCAAATTTTGAGTTTAACAATACAGTTTCAGTAAAATCTGCTTCTTGCAAATTACAATTTTCAAAAATAGTGTTAGGTATATTTAATTGATAAAATGATGCATAATTTAATTGACAGTCTTTAAAAAAGAATTGTAATAAAAAAGTATCTACTTCATGAAACTTAACCCCAATTAATTTACAGTTTTTAAAGTTGACATTTTTAAACGCTGTGTTTTTAATAGTGGTATTACTAAAATTACAATTGATAAAATCACATTCTACAAATTGAATATTTGACGCATGTATATTTTCAAAGTTACAGTTGGTAAAAGTGCAATTATCATATTCACCTTTTTTAATTTTAGTTTTTGTAAAGTCTAGTTTAACAAATGCTTCACTATCAAAATAATTGTCAATCATTTACTAAATAGCTTTAAGGCTTAAATCCATATTATAAACTGAATGAGTTAAAGCACCAGAAGAAATAAAATCTACACCACATTCTGCATATTCTCTTATGGTTTTTTCATTAATACCTCCAGAAGATTCTGTCAAGCACGAATCACCAATTAAAGCCACAGCTTTTTTGGTGTCTTCGTAATTAAAATTATCGATTAAAATTCTGTAAACTCCTTTATTTGAAAGTATTTCTTTAATTTCTTCTAGACTTCTAGCTTCAACAATAATTTTAATATCAAGATTTTTTTCTGCCAAATATTTTTGAGTTTTAGTAATTGCAGCTGTGATGCCTCCTGCAAAATCGATATGATTATCTTTAATCATAACCATATCATATAAAGCAAATCTATGATTTTCTCCACCTCCAATTTTTACTGCCCATTTTTCTAGAGCTCTTATACCTGGTGTTGTTTTTCTAGTATCTAAAACTTTAGTTTTTGTGCCTTCTAATAAATCTGCAAAAAATTTAGTTTTGGNTGCAATAGCAGACATTCTTTGCATAGCATTTAAAACCAAACGTTCTGCCATTAAAATAGATTGCGATTTTCCTGAAACATGAAAAACAACATCTCCGTATTTTACTTTTTCACCATCAGTTATAAAAGTTTCTATTTTTAAATCTTTATCTACATATCCAAAAACTTGTTTAGCAAACTCAACACCTGCAATAACTCCATCATCTTTTACCAATAATTTTGCTTTACCAACTGCATTTTTAGGAATACAAGATAAAGAAGTATGGTCTCCATCACCAATATCTTCTCTTATTGCATTTTTAATGATGATATCTAATTCTTTTTGAAATTGTTCTTCTGAAATCATACTTTAGATTTTATTCTGACGTAAAAATAGGAATTCATACTACATAATTTGTAATTTTGAGCTATGAAAATTAAACTTCTTGCTATTGGAAAAACTGACAATAAGCAGTTAATTCAATTAATTGATGAATATCAAAATCGACTAAGACACTATGTTAAGTTTGAGTTAGAGATTATTAATGATATTAAAAATGCGAAAAATCTTAGTAAAGATCAGCAGAAAGAAAAAGAAGGAGAATTAATTTTAAATAGATTACAAAATACAGACCAGTTAATATTATTAGATGATAAAGGCAAACATTTTACATCCATTGAGTTCTCTAAATACTTACAAAAAAAGATGAATTCAGGTATAAAACAATTAGTTTTGGTTATTGGTGGACCTTATGGTTTTTCTGACACTGTTTATCAAAAAGCACAAGGTAAAATCTCTTTATCTAAAATGACATTTTCACATCAAATGATTCGTTTGTTTATCGTAGAACAAATCTATAGAGGTTTTACAATTTTACGAAACGAACCTTATCATCATGAATAGTTAATAACATTTTTAATTAGTTATTTTTACAAAATGAAATTAGTCTTCGCCACAAACAATTTAAATAAATTAAAAGAAGTACAACAAATGTTATCCTCATCATTTGAAATTTTGAGTTTAAAAGACATCAATTGTTTTGAAGAAGTTGAAGAAACTGAAACTACTTTAGAAGGCAATGCAAAATTAAAAGCAAATTATATTACTACTAATTTCGGTTATAGTTGTTTTGCTGATGATACTGGTTTAGAAGTTGATGCTTTAAATGGTAAACCAGGAGTATATTCTGCACGTTTTGCAGGCGAGCCAAGAGATGCTGAAAGAAATATGCAGAAATTACTAACTGAGCTTAAAAATGAATCAAATAGAAAGGCTCAATTTAGAACAGCCATTTGTTTAAATATTAATGATGAACAATTTCTTTTTGAAGGAATTTGTAAGGGAGAAATTTTAACAGAAAAAAAAGGTGAAAAAGGTTTTGGTTATGATCCTATTTTTAAACCAGAAGGTTTTTCTACTTCGTTTGCAGAAATGAGTGCAGAAGAAAAAAACAAAATTTCTCATAGAGGTTTAGCCATTCAAAAATTAGTAACTTTTTTAAAAAGTAACTACTAGTAGATTAGTTTAAAATAAATAATGACGCAAAAAAACTACACAAAACATTTTTTACTTTTATCAGTATTACTGTTTGTATTATTTTTTGTGAATATTAGTTTAGGGTCTGTAAATATCCCTTTTAAAGATATTTTTAGTGCTCTTTTTGGTAATGTTGATGTTAAAGAAAGTTGGCAAACCATAATATTAAACTTTAGATTACCAAAAGCACTAACAGCAATAATGGTTGGGTCTGGATTATCTATTTGTGGTTTATTAATGCAAACCTTATTTAGAAATCCGCTTGCAGGTCCTTTTGTATTAGGTATTTCTTCTGGTGCAAGTTTAGGAGTTGCTATACTTATTTTAGGTTCATCTATTTTTGGAGGGTATTTTATATCTAATACAATTTCTAATTGGTCTTTACCTATTGCAGCAAGTTTAGGAGCATTTTTAGTTTTATCTGCTGTTATAATTGCTGCAAATAAAGTTAGAAACACAATGTCTATATTAATTATTGGTTTAATGTTTGGCAGTTTAACCTCTGCTATTATAAGTGTACTGTCTTATTTTGCAGAAGCATCTAAAATTCAACAATATATTTTCTGGAATTTTGGGAGTTTAGGAAATTTAAGCTGGCAAGAATTAAGTGTTTTTGGATTATTTTATATTATCGGAATTATAGCTTGTATTGCTATTATTAAACCATTAAACAGTTTTCTTTTAGGTGAAAATTATGCTAAAAGTTTAGGTGTAAATATTAAAAAAAGCAGAAATGTTATTTTATTAATTACTAGTGTTTTAACAGGAGTAATTACAGCTTTTTCTGGACCCATTGCTTTTATTGGCTTAGCAGTACCTCATGTTGCAAGAATGATATTTAATACCTCTAATCATAAAATTTTAATTCCAGCTACAGCAATTATTGGAGGTGTTATTTTATTAATTTGTGATAGTATTGCACAACTTCCTTTTAGCGAATTTACACTACCATTAAATGCAGTAACTTCTTTATTTGGAGCTCCTATTGTAATTTGGCTATTAGTTAGAAAAAAGAAAATTTTTATATAAATATATTGGTTAATATAGAAGAAAATATCATTTTAAAAACCGAAAAATTAAGTATTGGTTATCAACAAAAAAAACAAAATATTGTTGTTGCATCTGCTATTAATTTATCTTTAGAAAAAGGAAAACTTATAACTGTTTTAGGTAAAAATGGAATTGGAAAATCAACATTTTTACGAACAATTGCTAATGTACAAAAACCACTTTCTGGTGCTGTTTTTATTAAAAAACAACTAATACAAAATTATGAAAATATTGAGTTTGCTAAATTAGTTAGCATGGTATTAACAGAAAGACTACCAGAAAGTCAACTCACTGTTTTTGAATTAATTGCTACAGGTAGACAACCTTATACAAATTGGATAGATTCACTTACTAAAGAAGATATTGAAAAAATAAATTGGGCTATAGAACAAACAGGGATTCAACATTTAAAACATAAGAGATTTTACGAATTAAGTGATGGGCAATTACAGCATGTACTTATAGCTAGAGCTTTGGCACAAGACACTCCTATTATTATATTAGATGAACCTACTGCTCATTTAGACTTACATAATACCATNAAAATTATTCAGCTTTTAAAAGATTTAGTNCATAAAACTGGTAAAACTATAATAATGTCTTCTCATCAAGTTAANCTTTCTATTCAATTAGCAGATGAAATTATACTTTTTAAAGACAAAAACATTGTAAAAGGAATACCTTCGAAACTTATAGAAGAAGGAGCTTTTGATGATTTATTCTCCTCTAAAATTATTTATTTTAATAAAGAAGTACAACAGTTTATTGTTAACACAAAGTAATTTTGATTAGACTCTTTCTTTTTGTTACTTTTGATACTTTAACAATAAAATTAATACAAATTTAATACATGAAAAAAATAGTATTATTCGCAAGTGTTTTAAGCTTTATAGCTTGTGGTTCTAGCAAAAATNCAATGGACGAAAATATAGACCAAGCAGTAAAATATGCTTCAACAATAACTGCAAAAGACCTTGGAGCACATTTATTTACTTATGCTTCAGATGATTTCGAAGGAAGAAATACAGGTGAACCTGGTCAGAAGAAAGCAGTTGAATACTTAAAAGACTTTTATATAGCTCAAGGTATAAAATCGCCTATGGGTAATAATGATTATTTCCAAGAAGTACCAGAAGAATGGTTAGCTAATAATTCGCGTCGTGGAAAATTAAAAGCATCAGAAAATCTGCTAGCTTTTATAGAAGGTTCAGAAAAACCAGAAGAAATTATTGTTATTTCAGCTCACTTAGATCATGTAGGAGTTAATAATGGTGAAATTTATAATGGTGCAGATGATGATGGATCTGGAACAGTAGCACTTTTAGAAATTGCTGAAGCTTTTAAAATGGCAGCAGATGNAGGTAAAGGCCCAAAAAGATCAATTTTATTTTTACATGTAACTGGAGAAGAAAAAGGTTTATTAGGTTCTAAATATTACACACAAAACCCAACTTTTCCACTAGCTAATACAGTTTGTAATTTAAATATTGACATGATTGGAAGAATTGATGCTAGACACAAAGAAGATCCAAATTATGTGTATTTAATTGGTTCAGATAAGTTAAGTACAGAGTTACATACTTTATCAGAAAATATCAATAAAAAATATATGAACATTAATTTAGATTATAAATATAATGATGAAAATGATCCAAACCGTTTTTACTACAGATCTGATCATTACAACTTCGCAAAAAATAATGTGCCAATCATTTTTTATTTTAATGGAACTCATGTAGACTATCATCAACCAACTGATACTCCAGATAAAATTAATTATGAATTACTAGAAAACAGAGCAAAATTAGTTTTTCATACAGCTTGGGAAATTGCAAATAAAGAAACTAGAATTATTGCTGATAAAGCTGAAGTTAAAAAAGAAACTACAAGATAATTAAGTATTTAATACAAAAAAAACCTCACAAAAGTGAGGTTTTTTTATTTTTGAGATATTCTAAATATTATCATATTCGCAATTAATTTAACTAATTATAACAATAATATATTTAAATTAATTATTTTTGTATTAATGATAATTTTTAAAATAAAACCAATGAAAAATTTAGTTTTAGTATTTTTTATTTTTTTAACAACATCTTTAATAGCTCAATCAAAAGAACAGCCAAAAAGTAAGGAAGTAAAAAACCAAAAAGTTTGGAAATTAAATAAATCGAATACTTTACTTGTTATTGGAAATCCTGAAAAATTAAAATTAAGAAGTAAAGATTTTAAAAACTACAAACCTTGGCAAAGAAAAAATTATAGTGAAAAAGTTTCTTTAACTAGAAAAAAAGAAAAACAAGAATATGGTGGAAAGGCAAAAAACAAAAAAGCTTGGAATAATTAATAAAAAAAACCTCACTTAAAGTGGTGTTTTTTATTAGCTTATATTTCCCCAAATTTTAGAAGATTTACTCATTTTAGAAAAAGTATTTCTTATAGGTAAATTTTCTTTTTTAGACAAATTAGGATCTTCTTGTAATAATGAAATTGCTGTATTTCTTGCAGAAACTAAAACTTTTGAATCTTTTACAACATCAGCTATTTTAAGATTTAATACGCCACTTTGTTGTGTACCCATAATATTTCCTGGACCACGTAATTTTAAATCTACTTCAGCAATTTTAAAACCATCTGCAGTATCTACCATAGTTTTTAATCTTGTTTTTGCATCATCAGATAATTTAAAACTCGTTAATAAAATACAATAACTTTGATCTGATCCTCTACCTACTCTACCTCTTAATTGATGCAATTGACTTAATCCAAAACGTTCTGCACTTTCAATAATCATAACACTTGCATTAGGTACATTTACACCAACTTCAATTACAGTGGTTGCTACCATAATTTGAGTTTCACCTTTTACAAAGCGCTGCATTTCAAAATCTTTATCTGCAGGTTTCATTTTACCATGCACAATACTTATTTGATATTTTGGTGATGGAAATTCACGAGAAATACTTTCATAACCATCCATCAAGTCTTTATAATCCATAGCTTCAGATTCTTGAATTAATGGATACACAATATATACTTGTCTGCCTTTTGCAATCTCATCTTTCAGAAACTTAAATACAGACAATCTATTACTATCAAAACGATGTACAGTTTTAACTTCTTTTCTTCCTGGTGGTAATTCGTCTATTACAGAAATATCTAAATCACCATAAACAGACATTGCCAATGTTCTCGGAATTGGAGTGGCTGTCATTACTAAAATATGTGGTGGAGAAGCCCCTCCAACCTCCCCTAAGGGGAGGCTTTTTAACTCTTGAAAAATTTTGTTTACTACTTTTTCTATATTTCCAATTACTTCTTCGTTAGTAAATCGAGTTACTTTAAAACCTAATTCATTTAATATTTTAGTTCTTAATTCATCAGCTTCTTTTTGATCATTTGAAAAATGATATTTCCCATCAACTTCTATGATGAGTTTTTTGGATAAACAAACAAAATCTACAATAAATTCATCGATTACATGTTGTCTTCTAAATTTATGTTCTAATTTTTTAGCTCTTAATTGCTCCCATAAAATTTGTTCAGCTTCAGTAGATTTTTGTTTTCTGCTTTTTTGCAATTCTTTCATCAATTTATAAATTGAAGGACGAGCAGTCATATATTTTTTACGAATAATTTGAGCTTCCTCCCTTTGGGAGGACTGAGGTGGGCCTCCTTTTTGCCAAAGCTTTGCTCTTTGCTTTACACCAAATCTGTGCTGTTCATCAATAATTGCAATGCCTAAATTTTTAAATTGTACTTTATCTTCTAACAATGCATGTGTGCCTACTAAAATATGTAAACTTCCATCTTCTAAATTCGTATGAATTTCTCTACGTTTTTTTGTTTTTACAGAACCTGTTAAAATATCAATAGAAATATTCATCCCTTCTAACAATTCTGAAACAGCTACATAATGCTGATTTGCCAATATTTCTGTAGGTGCCATAATTGTGGCTTGATATCCATTATCTATAGCTAGAAGCATAGACAATAAAGCAACAATAGTTTTTCCTGAACCAACATCTCCTTGTAAAAGTCTATTCATTTGAGCACCAGAACCAACGTCTTTTCGAATTTCTTTTAAAACCCTTTTTTGAGCATTTGTAAGTTCAAAAGGTAGTTGATTTTTATAAAAATGATTAAAATGCTCTCCAACATTATCAAATACAAATCCTTTAATTTTTGTTTTATTGATTAGTTTTTTTCTTACTAATTGTAATTGGATAAAAAAGAGTTCTTCAAACTTTAAACGAAATTGAGCTTTTGCTAATGCTTCTTGACTTTTGGGAAAATGTACATTTAATAATGCCTCTCTTTTACGTATTAGTTTAAAATCATCTATAATTTCTTGACATAAACTCTCTTCAATAGAATCATAAACTTGTTGTAATAAATTCTGAATGTAACCTCTCATCAACTTATTAGAAACTCCAGAATTTGATAACTTTTCTGTTGATGGATAAACAGGCTGCATTTTACTTTGTAGTTTTTTCTTGTATTCAGAAACTAGTTCCATTTCTGGATGAGGAATACTAAAAGAACCATTGTAATGATTTAATTTACCATAAACTACATAAGGTGTATTTATTTTTAGAGCATCTTTTATCCATTTTTGTCCTTTAAACCAAACCAATTCCATGCTTCCAGAAGCATCTTGAAAAGTAGCTACTAAACGACTTCCTCTTTTCTGTGCAACAGACTTAATATGTGTTATTTTGCCTACTATTTGCACCTCAGAAGAATTAGGTTGTAATTCTTTTATTTGATAAAATTGAGTTTTATCTATATATCTAAAAGGAAAAAAATTTAATAAATCATTACAATTTTTTATACCCAATTCTGTATACAATAAAGTAGCCCTTTGTACACTTATACCTTTAATATATGTTATTGGGTAATCTAAATTCAAATTGTGAAATATATGAATAACGAAAATACAAAAACCCTTTAATTTAATGTACCTTTGCAGACTATTATCAATTAAAAAATGAGATTACATAGAAATTTAACTTTTGCAGTTATAGATAGTATTAGAGATATCTTTAATGAAGGTGTTTATGCAGATAAAGCAGTAGAAAAAGCTTTAAAAAGAGATAAACGTTGGGGAGCAAGAGACCGAAAATTTGTGGCTGAAACAATTTATGAAATTGTACGTTGGAACAGATTATATGCTGAAATAGCAGAAGTAAAAACACCTTATAAAAGAGATGATATTTGGAGAATATTTTCAGTTTGGTGTATTTTAAGAGGTATTGCTTTACCAGATTGGAATCAAATTGGTGATGTACCTGTTCGTAGAATTAAAGGTCGTTTTGATGAATTATCTAAAATTAGAAAATATAGAGAGTCTGTTCCTGATTGGATGGATGAGCTTGGTGTTTCTGAATTAGGTGAAGCACTTTGGAGTAAAGAAATAGCTGCACAAAATCAACAAGCAGATGTAATTTTAAGAACAAATACGTTAAACATTTCTAAAGAAATGTTACAAAAAAAATTACGCACAGAAAATGTAATTACTGAGTTTATTCCTAATTACCCAGTTGCTTTAAGATTAACAGAAAGAGCTAACGTTTTTAAAACAGAAGCTTTTCATAATGGTTTTTTTGAAGTGCAAGATGCTTCTTCTCAATTAGTGGCAGCATTTTTAGAAGTAGAACCAGGTATGAAAGTAGTAGATACTTGTGCTGGTGCAGGTGGTAAAACCTTACATTTAGCTTCTTTAATGGAAAATAAGGGGCAAATANTTGCTATGGATATTTANGAAAGTAAATTAAAAAAATTAAAAGTNAGAGCNAGAAGAAATAAAGCGCATAATATTGATATGCGAGTAATAGATTCTACAAAACCTATTAAAAAATTGTACAATAAAGCAGATAGAGTTTTAATTGATGCTCCATGTTCTGGTTTAGGTGTTATTCGTAGAAATCCAGATTCTAAATGGAAATTACAACCAGAATTTATAGAGAACATTAAAAAAGTACAGCAAGAAGTTTTACAAAGTTATTCTAAAATGGTAAAACCTGGAGGTAAAATGGTTTATGCTACATGTTCTATTCTTCCTTCTGAAAATAGAAAACAAGTTGATAAATTCTTAACATCAGAATCAGGAAAAGAGTTTACTTTTGTAAAGGAGAAAAATGTTTTTGCTCATATTTCTGGTTTTGACGGTTTTTATATGGCATTACTAGAAAAAAATAACTCTCTTTAATTGCTGAAAAAGAAATTGTTTAAAACATAAACAATTTATGATTAAAAAAATTACACTTTTTATTTTACTGATATCATCAGTAACNANNTTTAGTCAACAGACTTATTATAACGANGTCAATTTAAACCTTACTGGAACAACCTTAAAGGAAGAATTAGCAACTAAAATTATAAGTACTCACACAAGATTTTTATTTTACGATCAAATTTGGGATGCTTCTAAAGCAACAGATGTAAATCCTAATAACAATCAAGAGGTAGTTTTAATTTATGGTTGGGAAAATGGNACAGATNCAGATGTAACTAATGATAGAACTAGAGGTATTAATAACAATAGTGGTAATGTTGGTGATTGGAATAGAGAGCATGTTTANTCNCAATCTTTAGGTACTCCTCCTCTATCAGACGAAGGNCCAGGTTCAGATGCTCATCATTTAAGACCTGCAGATACACAAAGAAACTCATCTAGAAATAATAGAAAATTTACTGCTGGCTCAGGTTTCTCTGGTGCTCAGAGTAATGGAGGTTGGTATCCAGGAGACGAATGGAAAGGTGATGTTGCTAGAATGATGATGTACATGTATGTTAGATATGATGATAGGTGTTTAATTTCTAACATAGGTATTGGAGATAATTCTAATACACCTGATGATATGATAGACTTGTTTTTACAATGGAATGCTGAAGACCCTGTTTCTGAAATCGAAAAACAACGAAATGATTATCACGAAAATTTATCAAACCAAAATGCACAAGGAAATAGAAATCCTTTTATAGATAACCCAAGATTAGCTACCAGAATTTGGGGAGGCCCAGAAGCTGAAGATATTTGGGGAATTTATACTAATTCAGATACTGAAGCACCAACTGTACCAACAANTTTACAAGCATCTAACATAACAACTTTCTCTATAGATTTATCTTGGTCAGCATCAACAGATAATGTAGGTGTTACTAGTTATGATATTTATGTAAATGGTAATTTAGAAGTTGCAACTTCTAGTACTTCTATAACTATTTCAAATTTATTACCAGATTCTAATTACTCATTTGCTGTGTTAGCCAAAGATATTGCAAATAATGTTTCTCAACTAAGTACACCTTTAAACACAAAAACTTTAAAAGACGAAGAACCACCAACTATACCACAAAACTTGGTAATTAGTAATGAAACTGAATCTACTTTTATTATTTCTTGGGATGCTTCTACAGACAACACTAAAGTTGGTTTTTATGAAATTTATTTAGATGATGTTTTATATGGATCTAGTAATAATGAAATGTTTACAGCAAATGGTTTAGCACCTTCTACAACTTATAAAGTACAAGTATTAGCAGTAGACGAAATTGGTAACAAATCTGCGCTTTCAACTCCTGTTAATGGAACAACCACTAATGGTTCTGCTACAGCAACAGAATTATTTTTTTCAGAATATTTAGAAGGTTCATCTTACAATAAAGCGTTAGAAATTGTAAATCTAACAAATGTAGATATCGATTTAGGAGCATATAGCATTAAAAGACAAAAAGATGGTGGTTTAAATGGAATAGATTGGAATGAAACATACATTTTAAATCTCAGTGGTATAATTAAATCTAATGATGTTTTTGTGATAGTTTCAGAAGACGCCACAATTCAAAAACTTTTAGATGAAGTTGATTACACCCATCCAAGAAATAATTCTAACCTACTTGGAATTCCCATAAATTTTAATGGAAATGACCCAGTTGGATTATTCAAAAACGGAGTACTTATTGATATTATAGGTACTTATAATGGTGGTTCTGCAAACTTTGGTAAAGACAGAACATTAAGAAGAAAAAGTGGAGTTTCTTCACCTAATGTAAATTTTGATTTAGATAATGAATGGGAAATTGTTAGAGTTAATGGTGTCATTGATAAAGACAATGCTGATGATTTTGGAAAACACAGTGCTATTGTACTTTCTACAAATAATTTTAATATTAGTGGGGTAAATTTTTATCCAAATCCTGCAGACGATTATTTAAAAATTAAAAACACCACTAATCAAAAGGTTTCTAATGTTCAAGTATTTACTGTTTTAGGTAAGAGTGTATTTCATCAAAAAGAAAATATTAAAGAAATAAACACTAAACAATTATCTAAAGGCATTTACATTCTTAAATTTGAAATCAATAATAAATTATATTCTACAAAATTTATCAAAAAATAATGGTTAAAAAATTATTTCTGCTAATATTGTTAGCTAATTTATATACTACATTTAGTCAAATAACGCCTCCTTCAGAATTACAATCTTATTATAGTGGTGTTAATTTTTCTTTGACATCTACTCAATTATATGATGATTTAGCTACTGAAACCATAGCAAAACATAGTAATATTTTGGAGTATACTGAAAGACATAATTATTTATACAATGCTGATGCTGATTTAAATAATAATTCTAATGTTATTTTAATGTATAATTCAGAAAGTAGAGATGCAAGAGAATATTTATCTGGTAGTAATTCTTATTCGCCTCAAACTTTTAATACAGAACATGTTTATCCTCAATCATTAATTGGTAATACAGCTAGAGGCGACCTACATCATTTAAGAACATGTGATGTTTCTATTAATAGTTCAAGAGGAAACAAACCTTTTACAAATGGTACAGGAACTTATGGAAATAAAGGTGATTCTTGGTATCCTGGAGATGAATGGAAAGGTGATGTTGCAAGAATGATATTATATTTAAATTTAAGATATAATGAACCTTTTAGTGATGTTGGTTCTTTA
>JGI26080J50196_1000724_pt1 | contig 14776 bp, 12 predicted proteins | sample SaaInl0LU_22_DNA_FD_50196 | JGI IMG/M metagenome (IMG submission 50196)
AGATGAAAATTGTATTGGGGTGACCAATCCTATTTTATGGAATACGAGCAAAGAACCAGCCGAATCCAATCAAAATTTAGGCGCCCTCGTGCGCTATGGCGAACCACTTATTTCTGGCATCACAGGTGCGCGTATTGATAATGGAGTGGTCTATGCTCAACGACCGCACTTTCCAGGAAGCTGGTTGATCAGAACGAAGAACTATCACAGGGGTGATATCAATCTATATTTCGCTTCTATTCAGGAGAATTTACGTCGTCGACTTTTACTGTATCTGCGGGAACATCCTGAGGCAGTTCAATAGGGTACCAGGGTACCTGGGTTTTGACAACAAACGCATCGGGATAAAGAAGCCTCCATTCCACCAAAGCTCGCTGAGCGCTGCCTATATCAGGGAATGAACCTATTTGTATTTTAAAGTTGGGTGCGAGGTAAACCAAGCGAACGGCGTCGAATTTCCCTCTGGCAATTATTTCACCTTTTAATTTGTTTGCACCCGCCCGATTTCCACTGAAAAGCTGAATGGTGTAGCCTTCAAAAAATTCACCTTGTTCCTCAATGATATAATGCGCGTAGGCACCATCTAAATCACGGGAAATATCAAGCGTATCGTTCATGCGTGGCTCCGCCATTTTCGCACTAGAAAATAGTGGCATTGCATTGATAGTGAATAGGATAAGAAACAACTTACGGAGCATAGTAGCGAGCCTTATATTTTTCAAAAGTACTGTTGCGCGGTCCCAAACAGGCGAATGGTCATCATCAACCTTTAATTTAGAACGAATTTAAATTATAATTTCCCTTGAATTACAACCTTTTTGTGGCCTCTGCACATTATTTTTGCGCGACACTGAATAGCTATATATAGGCCTCATATGTACACTACCTCAAAATTCAGAAAATTAAGTACCCTTTTGGCGGTGTTTATTTTCTTATTCTCTGCCTCAACCCTGCAAGCCTTCGAGGGCGATGCCAAGAACGGGAAGAAGCTCTTCAAATCAAATTGTGCAAGCTGTCACAAGCTAGACAAGAAACTTGTAGGTCCTGCTTTGACGGGAGTTACAGACAAGTATTCTGAAGAGTGGTTGAAAAAATGGATTCGTAACAACGCAGAACTACGTGCTTCAGGAGATGAAGATGCTATTGCAATCTTCGAAGAGTACAATGGCTCTGTAATGAGTGCATTTCCAACCTTAAGCGATCAAGACATTTTTGACATTCTTCAATACACCATTGAGGGCGATGTTAAACAAGTTCCTCCAGGCGGCGATCTTACCGGCGGAACAACTGTGGTGGTTGAATCGAAGGATTACAGCAAGCAAATCACCTTAGGTTTAGGATTGCTTTTGTTTGTCATGGTGATGCTTCTAGCTCGCATGAAGAATACACTTCGTCTTGTTCAAGGCGAGGATCCCGTATCCATTCTCGATGAGGCGGGTTGGTTCTGGGGCCGTTTGATCAACAACAAGGGTTTTGTCACTGTCGCTACGATTGTAGTAACCGTGTTGTTCCTTAACCAAGCCTATTGGTGGATGAGTGGTATCGGCGTAGAGCAGAACTACCAGCCTGAACAACCCATTGCCTTCTCTCACGCGCTTCATGCTGGCGAGAATCAAGTTGATTGTAACTACTGCCACAGTTCAGCGCGTCATTCAAAGCATTCGGGTATTCCTTCTGCGAACGTATGTATGAACTGTCACATGTACGTTGATGGTTCGGAAATTACCGATGCGTCAGGGAACTTAAAATACGATGGTGAAAGTTCACCAGAAATCGCGAAAATCTATGCGGCTATTGGCTGGGATGGTGAAAATCGCGAATACATTGAAGATTATGAAGAGCGACCCATCAAATGGGTGCGTATTCACAACCTGCCGGATCTTGTCTACTTTAATCACAGCCAGCACGTNAATGTTGGGAAACTAGAGTGCCAAGAATGTCACGGCCCGGTGGAGACGATGGAAGAAATGTACCAGTACTCAGAATTGACGATGGGTTGGTGTATCAATTGTCACCGCGAGACGGAGGTTCAGTTTGAGAAGAACGGTTACTACCAAGACTTCCACGAAGAATTAACAGAAAAGTACCACGGCGAAAAAATCACTGCAGCAAAAATCGGTGGTTTAGAGTGTGGTAAGTGTCACTACTAATAGAAGCACAGCAATGACTGAGAACAACAAATATTGGAGAGGAATTGAGGATCAATCCAATCCTGAACTATCAGAAAAGCTCGCGCAAAACGAATTCTCTAATGAGATTTCGCAGGCGGACTTCTTAGGTAATGACGAGCTTGCTGAAAGCAGCACGTCCCGTCGTGACTTTTTGAAATTCATGGGTTTCTCAACAGCAGCAGCAACGCTCGCAGCTTGTGAGGCGCCAATCGTAGAAAGTATTCCTTACGTGGTTAAGCCTGATAGCTTAACGCCAGGTATTGCGAACTACTATGCCTCGTCACTTTACGACGGATACGATTTCGCCTCTGTTTTGGTAAAAACTCGCGAAGGCCGCCCGATCAAAATTGAACCGAACAACGATGCCATCTTTAACGGTGCGACAAACGCGCGCGTTCAGGCATCTGTTTTGAGCTTATATGATGGTGCACGCATGCACAGTCCTATGATGGATGGGGCAGCCACTTCTTGGAAGGAAGCCATCACTAAAGCACAGTCTTTACTGACAGAAAATAGTGTACTACTAACGAGAACGGTAATTTCTCCAGCATTAAAGAGTGCTATTGCGAAACTGGGATTACGTCATGTTAGTGTTGATGCAGTAAGCCAAAGCAATAGAGCCGATGTTTACGAAGCGCTAACGGGTGTTCGTGGTTTGCCTACAGTTGAATTGGCTAAGGCACGTCTTGTTTTTGCAGTAGGCGCTGATTTCTTAGGAGATTGGGGCGGTGAAAATTTAAACAGCGCTTATGCCGCTGCTCGTAAGCCGGGTAGTGATATGTTGCGCCACATTCAAGCAGAGTCTGGATTGTCTTTATCAGGCGCAAATGCAGATGTACGAATTAAAGCAAAAGTGAGCGAATACGAATCAGTATTGGCTCATGTATATAATAAGGTCGCTAATGCAGTAGGAGTTGCTACAGTATCTGCTCCAGCATTGCGTGAAGACATCAAGCTTTCAGTAGAAGGTGTCGCGAATGAATTAATTGCCGCGGGTTCTGGTTCATTAGTATTGAACGGTTTGAATTCAGCAACAGCTGAGAAATTGGCCGCAAAGACAAATGAATTATTAGCTTCTGAAGCGTTTAACACTTCAAGGTTAGATTTCACTGCATCAGGTTCTGATACCGATTTTGCAGCGTTACTTGAAGATATCAAATCGGGTGACGTAACGAGCGTGGTAACCTTGGATACGAATGTGCTGCACTTCAGTTCAGCAATGGCGTCTTTGGCAGAAAAAGTAAGCTTGGTTAGTATTGCAGATCGATTGGACGAAACAGCTTCTAAAGCTGCAGTTGCATTACCAATGAGCCACTATCTAGAGGCTTGGACAGATGCAGCACCAGCTAGTGGTGTCTATGCAGTTGGTCAGCCGACCATTAGTCCATTGTTCGATAGCAAGAGTGCAGTCGAGATTGTAAATACACTCGCAGGTGGTTCAGAAAGCGCTGTTGAACTCATAAAAGCAAGTGCTACTTCTGAGAACGCATCGAAAGCTTGGAATGCCTTGCTGCACGATGGTTTTGCCGACGTCGCCATAGAAGAAGTTGCTACTGGCACACTGGATATGAGTGATGTTGCTGTAAGTGCGCCATTAAAAGGATTAGAATTCTACACGTATACCAAAGCAGGTATGGGTGCTGGATCAAATGCAATAACCCATGGACGTACGAATTACCTGATCCGGTAACTCGTTTGTCGTGGGACAACTACGTGGTGATGAGCGCAGCTGATGCAGTCGCCTATGGAGTAGAGGTAAAAGCGCAATCCAACGGTTCAATGAATGGTAATACCATCAACATTACTGTAGATGGCACAACACTTGAAAATGTACCGGTTTGGATTCAGCCCGGTCAGACGCAAGGTAGTATTGGTCTTGCCGTAGGTTTTGGTAGAACGGAAGCGGGTAAAGTTGGTAACAATGTCGGTGTGAATGCAAATTCACTTCTGGCGCCAGCAGTAAGTTACGCGGAGGCTACAGTAGTTGCTACTGAAGTTGAGCACGGTTTCGCTTCGGTCCAATTGGCCCACACCATGATGGGACGTAAGATTGTGAATGAAATCAACTTACCTACGTTCTTATCTGGTAATGCGAAAGAATGGAATGAAAAGCCAACTTTTGAATCTTACAAAGGCCCACTTACTTCTTTTGAGGCCAATTTGTGGGACGATCAAGATCACGAAACTTCGCACATGTGGAACATGTCTATTGACTTGAACTCATGTACAGGTTGTGGTGCTTGTGTCGTTGCCTGTTCACTGGAAAACAACGTTCCTGTGGTGGGTAAGGATGAAGTACGTCGTCACCGTGATATGCACTGGTTGCGTATCGACCGCTACTACTCTTCTGATATGACCAAAGAGGTTGCAGAGGAAGAAGGTGTAGGCGCGATCGAGAAATACGCGAAAATGGAAGTTCCTTCTGAGAGTCCATCAGTAGTATTCCAGCCGGTAATGTGCCAGCATTGTAATCACGCACCTTGTGAGACAGTTTGTCCTGTAGGAGCAACGGTACACTCACGTGAGGGATTGAACCATATGGCTTACAACAGATGTATTGGAACACGTTACTGTGCGAACAACTGTCCTTATAAAGTACGTCGTTTCAACTGGTTTAACTATCAGGTGAACGACAAATTTACAGACGTGAACCCATCACAAGACGACTACGGTAGAATGGTATTGAACCCGGACGTAACGGTTCGTGCTCGTGGTGTCATTGAAAAGTGTTCATTGTGTATTCAGCGTATCCAATTGGGTAAGCTAGAAGCAAAGAAAGACGGAAGACAATTAACCGACGGTGAATTCACTACAGCTTGTGCTCAGGCTTGTGGATCTGGAGCCATTGTTTTCGGAGATGTAAATAACCCTAAGAGTGAAGTAAGTCACCTCAAGCAAGAGGAACGCGCTTACCACCTTCTTGAGGAAGTAGGCACACAGCCTAGCATCTTCTACCAGACTAAAGTTAGAAACAGAGCCTAATAAATTAAGAAAGCGACATGCATTACGAATCGCCTGTTAGAAATCCGCTTATCCTCGGTGACAAGTCTTATTCAGACATCACGAACGATATAGCTAAACCGGTAGAGTCCAAAGCACCACGTTCATGGTGGATTGCCTTCTCTATCGCATTTGTCATGTTCCTTTGGGGTGTAGGATGTATCCTATATACCATCGGCACCGGTATTGGTGTTTGGGGACTGAACAAGACCATTGATTGGGCTTGGGATATTACCAACTTTGTATGGTGGGTAGGTATCGGTCACGCAGGGACATTGATTTCTGCAGTACTCTTACTCTTCCGTCAAAAATGGAGAATGGCCATCAACCGCTCTGCGGAAGCGATGACCATCTTCTCTGTAATCCAGGCGGGTTTATTCCCGTTGATTCACATGGGTCGTATCTGGATGGCGTATTGGGTAATGCCAATTCCAAACCAGTACGGTACGCTATGGGTCAACTTCAACTCGCCTCTTTTATGGGACGTGTTCGCGATTTCTACCTATCTAACAGTAAGTACTGTATTCTGGTATGTAGGTTTGATACCGGATTTTGCAATGATTCGCGACCGTGCAATCAACCCTATCCAAAAGCACATTTATAAACTACTCTCATTTGGTTGGGGTGGTAAAGCAAAGCATTGGCAACGTTTTGAAGAGGTATCTCTTGTGTTGGCTGGTCTTGCAACTCCGCTTGTATTGTCAGTACACACGATCGTATCGATGGACTTTGCTACTTCAGTAATTCCTGGATGGCACACGACCATCTTCCCACCGTATTTCGTAGCAGGTGCGATTTTCTCAGGTTTTGCCATGGTACAGACACTTCTTTTGATCGTGCGTAAAATCTTCAAAATGGAGGATTACATCAACATAGAGCACATCGAGATGATGAATATCGTTATCATGGTTACAGGTTCTATTGTGGGTGTGGCTTACATCACAGAGCTCTTCATCGCTTGGTATTCAGGTGTCGAATATGAGCAATATGCCTTCTTGAATAGGGCTACTGGACCTTACTGGTGGGCGTATTGGGCAATGATGTCGTGTAACGTATTCTCTCCTCAGTTCATGTGGTCGAAGAAATTAAGAACCAATCTCGTATTCACCTTTATCATTTCCATCGTTGTGAATATTGGTATGTGGTTCGAGCGTTTCGTGATTATTGTTACCTCATTACATAGAGATTACTTGCCATCATCTTGGTCAATGTTCTCTCCTACGTTTGTTGACATTGGTATTTTCGTAGGAACCATCGGTTTCTTCTTTGTCTTGTTCCTTTTGTACGCTAGAACGTTCCCTGTAATTGCACAGGCAGAATTAAAGACGATTCTAAAATCTTCTGGCGAAAACTTTAAAAAACACCACGACGAACATGGGGCACACTAAACATAATCCTATCGTACGCGCACTATTTAACGACGACGATGTCGTTTTAGATGCGGTTAAAGATCTCCGTGCAAACGGTTTTAGCGTCAGCGAAGTGTACTCACCATTCCCAATTCACGGTTTGGATGAAGCTTTAGGCCTAAAAAGAACGCGTTTGAGTACAGCGGCATTTTTCTACGGCTTAATCGGTTTGTCTTTTGCTTCTTGGTTGACGTATTACACAATGATTGCCGATTGGCCACAAAATATTGGTGGTAAACCAAACGCATATTGGTTTATAAACATGCCCTCGTTTGTGCCTATTATGTTCGAATTGACGGTATTCTTTGCTGCACACTTGATGTGTTGGTCCTATTTCGCTGTAAACGGATTATATCCGGGCGCCAAAGCACAAAATCCTGATCCTCGTACGACTGACGATCACTTCTTAATGGAAGTTGAGTTGGAAGGCGACGAGGCTGCTTTAACTGCAAAACTTCAGGAATTGGGTGCATTGGAAATTTCAAAATTAGAAGACTAATAATGAAGCGTTTATCTACACTACTACTCTTAGCTTCAGCTGCGTTTTTAGCAAGCTGTAATGCTGATAAGACGACCCCTGGATATACGTACATGGACGATATGTACACCAGTCCTTCATTAGAGACTTACGAGCCTGCGTACCAGTTCGCAAATGGATTGAGTGCTCAGCTTCCAGTGGAAGGAACAGTACCGCGTGGCTACCATCCTTACGAATACAGTAACACAAATGAAGGTTACGATGCTGCTAAAGCTGGGTTATTGATGCCCGAGTCTTTTCTTTCTGAGGATGTATTGAAAGAAGGAAAGGAGTTGTACACCACTTTCTGCGTGAATTGCCACGGCGAAAAGGGCGACGGTAATGGAAATTTGGTGCAGCAGGAAAAAATCCTTGGTGTACCAGCATACAAAGACCGCGACATCACACCTGGTTCTATGTACCATGTGATCATGCACGGTAAAGGAATTATGGGATCGCACGCATCCCAGTTGACGTATGACGAGCGTTGGAAGATTGTTCGTTACGTTGTGAAGCTTAGAGAAGATCAAGAATAAAAACCGCTGAAGAGAATGTTTGAGTTTAGTTCAAAAACAAAACAGTTGGCAATCGCACTTACGGTAGTAGGTGCTATCCTTTGGATCGTTGGATTTGCCTTGAATGGATCTTCTTCTAACGAAGCGGATCATGGGCACAGCAGTCATGCTACTGAGCACCACGCTGATGCAAGTCATGATGACCACGCTGATGCAGGCCACGATGACCACGCTGATGCAGGTCACGATGACCACGCTGATGCATCGCACGATGATCATGGCCATGCAGGTAACGATGATTACCCAGGTGAAGCACATGCCGCAATGATTGAGTCTGCACTGGAACACGATGCGCATGCAGCACATGAGGCGCATCAAATTGCGAATCGTCCTTGGAGTGCATTGTATGTGGCAGCTATCTTCTTCCTTGGTTTAGGATTGGGTCAGTTGTTCTTCTTGGGTATTCAATATGTGGCGCAGGCTGGATGGTCAGCAGGATTGTTAAGAGTCATGGAAGCACAGGCATTTGCCATCGTGATTCCATTGATTGTAATCTTAATCATTTCGTTTCTAGGATTTGGACATGTTCATCATATGTTCCACTGGATGGTAGAAGGTATCGATGTACAAGGACACCCAAATTATGATGCANTTATAGCCGAAAAGACAGGCTTCTTAAGCCCTTTATTTTTTAGTATACGCGCCATAGTCTACACTGTAGGTTGGATCTGGGCAGCAAAAATGCTTCGTAAAAATTCATTGTTGTCCGATTCTGGTGACGGTGTAGCGATGTGGAAGAAAAACCGCGGAGTCGCTGCAGCCTTTACAGTATTCTATGCAGTTACTTCTTCAACTTCTGCTTGGGATTTCATCATGAGCATTGATACGCACTGGTTCTCAACCCTCTTTGGTTGGTACACATTTGCGGGAATGTTCGTTAGCTCTTTCGCTGCATTAATTCTTATTACGCTCTATCTCAAGGGCAAAGGACACATGGAGTGGATTAATGAGAACCACATGCATGATCTAGGTAAGTTCATGTTCGCATTCTCGGTATTCTGGACCTACTTATGGTTCTCTCAGTTTATGTTGATCTGGTATGCGGATATCCCGGAAGAGGTTACGTACTACATGCAACGTTTTGATCAATATAAAGTGCCTTTCTTCACCATGCTTACGTTGAACTTCTTACTGCCAGTTTTGGCTGTATTAAGCCGTCCTGCTAAGCGGGTTCCAGGAACAGTAGTTATGGCAGCGTTCTTCGTGCTTGTTGGACACTACATGGATCACTATGTAATGATAATGCCAGGAACGGTAGGCGATCATTACGGATTCGGTTTACTAGAGTTGGGTGCTATCTTATTCTTCACAGGATTGTTTATTATCGTTGTTCTGAGCAGTCTAGCGAAGGCACCTTTATTACATAAGAATCACCCAATGATAACGGAGTCAAAGTACTTCCAACAATAATTCGAAAAAGAGACTTAGATAATGAATACAGTTTCCATCATCGTATTAATCGTACTCGCCGTCCTGACTATTGTTCAGGTGATGCGCATCTCTGAGATTTCCTCATCTATTCAAGGTGGTAAGGATAATCAGGTCAGCGAAAAAGATAATGACACACAGGGCAAGCTACTCCTATTAGTAGGGATGGGCTTTGTTATTAGTGTGTTGGTTATGTATTGGGCTTGGGGCTACCATAGTCTGCCTGCACCTTCATCGGAGCACGGTTCAGAAATTGATAGTTTGTGGAACTTGAGCATGCTCATTATTAATGTTGTGTTCTTTATCGTTCAGCCCATACTATTTTACTTCGGATATAAATACAGAGGAAAAAAAGGCACNAAAGCTGTGTATTACGAGCACAACAATAAGCTAGAGCTTTTTTGGACTGTCGTTCCAGCGCTCTTCCTTGCAGTTCTTATCATTTGGGGTCTTAATGTATGGAGTGGATTAATGATGCCCGAAAATGAAGAAGAACCTATAGTTATTGAACTTTACGCTCAACAATTTAATTGGACCGCGCGTTATAGTGGNGGAGANAACCAATTAGGTTATGCAACAGTGCATGAAATAGCCGGCGCTAATATCGTTGGTGTAGATACGAAAGATGCTTACTCTTCGGATGATATCATTACGAAAGAGTTGCACTTGCCGGTTGGAAAGCCAATTAAATTTGAATTCCGATCACAAGATGTCATTCACTCTGCATTTTTCCCGCATTTTAGGGCGCAAATGAACTGTGTACCGGGTTCAAAAACCTATTTCCAGTTCACACCCACCAAAACCACCGCTGAAATCCGCCAAGATAANGACGTGAAAAATCACGTTGCTGAAGTGAATGAAATTCGCTTGGCAAAAGGTGAAGACGTCTGGGAGTTTAACTACGTATTGTTGTGTAACAAAATCTGTGGTGCAGCTCATTACAACATGCAAATGGAAATCATCGTTGAAACAGAAGATGAATTCAATGCATGGATCAAGGAACAAAAAACGGTCGCTGAGACTTTGTAATTAAGACGTAATTAAAAAAGCTATGTCAACTACTTCGACAAAAAACGAGCACTTTCAGGATCATTTGATGGAGCACCATCATAAGGAGAATTTCTTCACGAAGTACATCTTTACGATGGACCATAAAATGATTGGTAAGCAGTTTTTGATTACCGGTATGATCATGGGAATTGTGGGTGTTATGATGTCCATGCTCTTCCGATTAGAACTCGCTTATCCAGAACAGAGTTTCCCCATCTTAGAATTCTTTTTAGGTAAGTGGGCACCAGATGGTGTGATGGATCCTAATATGTACTTAGCACTGGTTACCATTCATGGTACCATCATGGTATTCTTTGTCCTAACGGCAGGTCTTTCAGGTACATTCTCCAATCTACTTATCCCATTGCAGATTGGTGCACGTGATATGGCTTCAGGTTTCATGAATGCACTCTCGTACTGGTTCTTCTTCTTGAGTTCAGTCGTCATGATCGCTTCATTATTTGTTGAGTCAGGACCTGCTTCAGGAGGTTGGACGGTTTATCCTCCTTTATCTGCGTTGCCTCAGGCCATGCCAGGTTCTGGAACGGGTATGACGCTCTGGTTGATTTCTATGACATTCTTTATCGTTGGTTCTTTGTTGGGATCGCTTAATTACATCGTTACGGTGATAAATATGCGTACTAAAGGGATGAGCATGACAAGATTGCCTTTAACCATATGGGCATTCTTCGTAACGGCGGTATTGGGTGTGCTTTCCTTCCCCGTATTATTGAGTGCAGCATTATTGCTAATGATGGACCGTTTGATCGGTACCTCTTTTTACTTAAGTGATATTTTCATTGGTGGCGAGGTATTAAGCTATAGCGGTGGTTCACCAGTATTGTACCAGCATTTNTTCTGGTTCTTAGGGCACCCAGAGGTGTATATTATCTTATTACCAGCGCTAGGTATTTCATCAGAGGTTATAGCTACCAATTCACGTAAGCCAATCTTTGGCTACCGCGCGATGGTTGGTTCAATTTTAGCCATTGCTTTCTTAAGCTTTATCGTTTGGGGTCACCACATGTTTGTGACAGGGATGAACCCATTCCTTGGTTCTGTATTTACGTTTACNACGTTGTTGATCGCCATTCCTTCTGCGGTAAAGGCGTTTAATTATATCACAACCTTGTGGAAAGGAAATATCCAGTANACACCTGCGATGTTATTTTCAATAGGTCTTGTAAGTACGTTCGTAACGGGCGGTTTAACTGGGGTTATTCTTGGTGATTCAGCGTTAGATATAAACGTTCACGATACCTACTTCGTAGTTGCGCACTTCCACATTGTAATGGGGCTCAGCGCCATCTTTGGTATGTTCGCTGGGGTATACCACTGGTTCCCTAAGATGTACGGCCGCATGATGAACAAATCTATGGGCTACGCGCACTTCTGGTTGACGTTTATTACGGCATACGGAGTATTCTTCCCCATGCACTTCCTAGGTATGGCAGGATTACCACGTCGTTACTACAGCAATACGGCATTCCCAATGTTCGATAATTTGGCGGACATTAATGTTTTGATCACATACTTCGCGATTATTGGAGGTATTGCCCAATTGATCTTTATTTTCAACTTCTTCTACAGCATTTGGAGAGGTCCTAAAGCTTCGCAAAACCCGTGGCGAGCCAACTCATTAGAATGGACAACCCCTGTAGAGCACCTGCACGGCAACTGGCCAGGTGATGTACCTATAGTTTACCGTTGGGCTTACGATTATTCTAAGCCAGGGTACGATGAAGACTTTGTGCCACAGAACGTGCCACTTGCAGAAGGTGAAGAGAGCGGTCACTAGGCCATTCGAGCTTTTTTAAAATTCAAATCCCCTTGCCTTTAGGTAAGGGGATTTTTTGTGGTATTTTGTAGAACCTATGAACGAGCATCTAGACCCTACGGGTGAAAATTTTTCGAATACGGAGCGCGATATTGAACGCAAGCTCCGCCCGTTATCCTTTGACGATTTTACGGGACAGGCTTCCGTGTTAGAAAACTTAAAGATTTTCGTTGAGGCGGCTAAGATGCGTGATGAGGCCATGGATCATGTATTACTTCATGGTCCTCCAGGACTGGGTAAAACTACATTGAGCCATATTATCGCAAACGAGCTTGGCGTTGGTATAAAAATTACTTCGGGACCGGTGCTTGATAAGCCTTCTGATTTGGCGGGTCTACTTACAAACCTTCAAGAGAACGATGTCCTGTTCATAGATGAAATCCACCGTCTATCGCCTGTAATTGAGGAATACCTCTACAGTGCTATGGAGGATTTTAAAATAGATATCATGATTGATTCTGGGCCAAGCGCTAGGAGCGTTCAGATTGCCTTGAATCCATTTACATTGGTCGGTGCGACTACGCGTTCGGGCTTACTTACGGCGCCGCTTAGAGCACGTTTTGGCATCAATGCACGGTTAGAATATTATGACGTTGAGCTACTCACAACCATTGTAGATCGAAGTGCAGAAATCTTGGATGTGAAGACAGAATATGAGGCAGCCATTCGAATTGCAAGCCGTTCTCGTGGAACTCCTCGTATTGCGAATGCCTTATTGCGTAGGGTACGAGATTTTGCCATGGTGAAAGGAAACGGGTCCATCGATGTCGCTATAGCCGAATATGGCTTGAATGCTTTAAACGTTGACAGTCGTGGCCTCGATGAGATGGATAATAAAATCATTTCCGTACTCATCGATAACTTTGCTGGTGGCCCTGTCGGTTTGAGTACGTTGAGCACAGCCATAGGTGAGCAGGCGGAAACCATAGAAGAGGTATACGAACCGTTTTTGATTAAAGAGGGTTTTATTCTTCGAACGCCACGTGGTCGCATGGTTACAGAAAAGGCCTATCAACATTTAGGCAANGCCCGTAAAGATTCCGGTGAAACAGGTACCCTTTTTTAATGACTCCAGAAGTAGCTTCAAGGATAATCAAGCGACTTGCGAAGGAACAAGGGTTTTTCGCTTGCGGTATATCAAAGGCTGATTTTCTAGAAGAAGAAGCAACCGGTTTAGAGCGATGGCTNAAAGCNGGTTTTCACGGGGATATGTCTTGGATGGAAAACCATTTCGATGCCCGATTAGACCCACGTAAATTGATGCCTGGGGCTAAATCGGTGGTAAGTGTACTCCTCAACTACTATCCTGCCCAAGAACAAAACGTGGGTGTGCCAAAGATTTCGAAATATGCCTACGGTCGAGACTACCACAAGGTGATTCGCGGTAAACTCAAGCGCATGCTGGAGGGGATTAGAGCCGAAGTAGGGGAGGTCGAAGGCCGGGGATTTGTGGATAGTGCACCCGTGATGGACAGGGCTTGGGCACGCAGAAGCGGCCTGGGATGGATAGGGAAGCACAGTCTGTTGCTTAGCAAGAAGGAGGGGAGTTTCTTTTTTATTGGAGAGTTGATACTCGATTTAGAATTGACCCCTGATGGACAGAGCACGGACCATTGCGGAACATGTACCGCTTGTATTGATGCTTGCCCTACACAAGCCATAGTTGCGCCAACGGTGGTGGATAGCAATAAATGCATCAGTTACCTCACCATAGAGTACAAAAAAGCGCTGCCAACGGACTATCAAGATAAAATGGAGGAATGGGTATACGGCTGTGATGTTTGCCAAGATGTGTGCCCATGGAATAGGTTCTCTAAACCTACTGAAGAACCGGATTTTCAGCTAAGAGAAGCTGTGGCGACCAAAGGTTGGGAAGAATGGGAAGAGGTCACGCACGAACTCTGGGATGAAATAATGAAAGGTTCGGCCATACGCAGAACAGGCTACGAAGGATTCAAACGCAACCTAAAATTTTCTAAAAAGTCCTAGTTGATGGGTACTTCAATCGCCTGAAGGATGCGGTAATTTGTTGGGTTGAAGACGTAAACGACAGCAGCGGTATTTGCTTTGATCCAGCTGGTATTCCAGGTAGCAGTGAAACTTTCAGATAATTCATCGCCAGGAATCATCGGGGAAACACCAAAACTAGTCCCCCAGGTATCTGTAACGAAATCCCGAAGAACATTCATGTGCACGTAATTGCTGTCTCTTGTGTCATCATCCATGAGCTGTGGGCTCACGATATTACTTTCTTTAATTAACACAACAATGGACAGATCATGAAGCAGTGGAGTCTGAGGGAATCCTTCTGCAGTAACTTCTAAAATAGTATCGTTTACAACAGTCGCCGAAGCCTCGAGCGAGATTCGTAGCGTAGAGTCTAAAGCTTCAGAGCTTAATGTTGGCCAGTTCGTATATGGGGACCAGTGTCCATTACCTGACGCGCTCCAGTTCTCGCGATTCACCATGCCAACGGGAAGAAAGTTGGTTCCAAAAAAATTCTGAATGGTTTTTCCTTCAGGGGTAGTAAAATCTGTTGGGTAATCGGCATTCGTATTGGTGAAGTTTCCTGGTCCTGCGTGTATTGCAAGTCCAATGATTCTCGAGCCATAGGCATCGACTAAAGCCTCAATTGCCTTCGACGCTTTAGGACAATTCTTACAACGGTGGCCAGTAAAATCTTCTATGAGTACATTACGCTGTTGCTGCGTGCTGGTCGTATCCTGAATGTTTCCCTTGAACGGCTGGTCAATAACATCACACGAGGGTGAGATGAAGAGCAAGGTGAA
>JGI26080J50196_1000728_pt1 | contig 14739 bp, 10 predicted proteins | sample SaaInl0LU_22_DNA_FD_50196 | JGI IMG/M metagenome (IMG submission 50196)
AAACAATACGATCCNAATATTTCTCCACTTGCAAGTTTCGGAACAAACTTTTTATTTTGTTCTTGATTTCCATAAAGAACTATTGGCATTGTACCAATTCCAGTATGTGCTCCAAATGCTGTTGATAAAGAACCTACAGCTCCTGAAATAGTCTCGCATACTAACATTGTTGAAACAAATCCCATTCCCATTCCCCCATACTCTTCTGGAACTGCTACGCCTAAAAAGCCTAGATCTCCAGCTTTTTTCATAGTATCTTCAGTTAATTTATAATCTTTGTTTTCAAACCTTTCTCTATGAGGCATAACTTCTTTATCGATAAAATCTGAAACGGCTTGCTTCATCATTAGTTGTTCCTCAGAAAAATCTTCTGGTGAAAAGATATTTTCACAATCAGTTTCTTTAATTATAAATTCGCCTCCTCTAGTTATATTTTTTTCATTTGTACTCATAACAATATTTTAATTTAAAAATTCATAAATTCCTGCTGCTCCTTGCCCTGTTCCAACACACATAGTAACCATTCCATATTTTGATTTTCTATCTCTCATTTCGTTGAATAATTGGACAGATAATTTTGCTCCAGAACACCCCAATGGATGACCCAGAGCGATAGCGCCTCCGTTAACATTGATTATTTCAGGATTTAAATTTAACTCCCTTATTACTGCTAATGATTGAGATGAAAAAGCTTCATTTAGCTCGATTAGTTCAATATCATCAATTTTCATTTTAGCTTGATTTAAAACTTTTGGAATAGCTTTAACTGGACCAATCCCCATTATTTTTGGAGGTACACCAGCAACTGCATAGTTAACAAGTCTAGCAATTGGTTCAACATTTAATTCTTTAACCATTTTTTCACTCATTATTAAAACAAATGCTGCACCGTCACTCATTTGGGAAGAGTTTCCTGCTGTTACACTACCATTCATGGTAAAAACTGGTCTAAGTTTATTTAAAACCTTAAGATTTGTATCTTTTCTAGGTCCTTCATCAGTATCAACAATATATTCTCTAAATGCCTTTTTCCCATTTTCATCAAGATATGTTTCCTTAACTTTTATTGGAACTATTTGAGATTTGAATTTACCATTTGAAATAGCATCTACTGCTTTTAAATGAGAATTTAATGCAAATTCATCTTGATCTTCTCTGTTAACATTAAATTGTTGTGCAACTTGCTCAGCAGTTAAACCCATTCCCCAATAATAATCTTCTTTGCCTTGTTGAGCAATAGCATAGTCTGGCACAGGTTTATATCCTCCCATGGGTATAAAGCTCATGCTTTCAACTCCTCCAGCTATAATACATTCAGCCATTCCAGATTTAATTTTTGCAGAAGCCATTGCTATAGTTTCTAAACCTGATGCACAATACCTATTAACCGTAACACCAGGAACGTCCTCTACTTTTAATCCCATTAAAGAAATTACTCTTCCTATATTTAGACCTTGTTCTGCTTCAGGTGTTGCATTTCCAACTATTACATCATCAATTCTAGTTTTATCAAGTTCAGGAATTTCACCCATCATATGATTAATTGTTTCTGACGCAAGTTCGTCAGGTCTTTTAAATCTAAATAATCCTTTTGGCGCTTTTCCAACAGCTGTTCTATAAGCTTTAACTATATATGCTTCTTTCATAATTTAATTTCTTAAAGGTTTACCTGTTTTTAATATATGCTGTATTCTTTCTAGTGTTTTTCTTTCAGAACAGAGAGAAAGAAAAGCTTCTCTTTCTAAGTCTAATAAATATTGTTCATTTACAAATGTTGCTTTTGATAAATCTCCTCCGCTAATAACATATGCAATTTTATTAGCAATTTTTTGATCATGTTCAGAAATATATTTTCCTGCTTTCATTGTGTCAGTACCAACCATGAACATTCCTAACGCCTGTTTTCCCAAAACTTTAATATTTTTTTCACTGCAAGGTGGTAAATAACCATAGTCTGACATTAAAATTGCTTGCTTTTTAGCTATTGAAATTTGATGATTTTTATTCATTATTATAGTATCATTATTTGGCTCTAAATAGCCTAAATCAATTGCTTCGTGAGCTGAAGTAGATGTTTTAGCCATTCCAATATTTAAAAAATATTCTTGTAGAACATTAAGTTCAACATCATTTTTACTAAATTTTCTTGAAGCTCTTAGTGCCATTTCTTTACAACCGCCTCCACCAGGAATTAGTCCAGCACCTACTTCAACTAAACCAATATAACTTTCACTGTAAACTACCGCTTTATCACAATGCATTGTTACTTCACAACCTCCTCCTAATGTAAGACCGTGAGGAGCTGCAATTACAGGAATATTAGAATATCTTAATTTCATCATACTGTCTTGAAAGTATTTTATTGCTAAATTAATTTCATCATATTCTTGTTCGGCAGCTGCCATAAATATCGCTCCTAAATTTGCTCCTGCAGAAAAATGTGATCCTTCATTTCCAATTACTATTCCTCTGTGATTTTTCTCGGCTAAATCAACAGCTTTATTTAAACCCATTAACACTCCCTGTCCAAGAGTATTCATTTTAGTTCTAAATTCTATATTCAACACACCATCTCCTAAATCTTTAATTATTGAATCACTGTTTTCCCAAACGATTGAACTTTTATTTAAATTATTAAGAATTATTAAGGAATCTTGACCTGGTTTAATAAGAAAAGATTTAGAGTTCAAATCATAATATTTTATTTTACCATTTTCAATTTTATAAAAACAATCAATATTATTATTTATCATTTCAGAAACCCATTTAGCTGGTTTGTGCCCCAAAGATTCCATTATTTCAACACCTTTTTTTATACCAATTGAATTCCAAATTTGAAACGGTCCATTTTTCCATCCAAATCCTGCTCTTAATGCATCATCAATTCTATATAGTTCATCAGAGATTTCAGGAATTCTGTTTTGAATGTATGAAAACATTGTACCAAAATTGAATCTGTAAAACTCTCCTGCTTTGTCAGTTCCATTAATCAATATTGAAAACCTGTCAATGACTTTCGTAATTTTTTTAGCACTATTTAAAGTTTCAAAAGATACTTTTTTAACAGGTGAATATTCTAAAGTTTTTAAATCTAAAGAAAGAATTGTTGATTTTCCGTTTTCATCTTTAACTCTTTTATAAAATCCACCATCAGTTTTAGAACCAAGCCATTTATTTTCTAACATTTTATAAATGTATTCTGGAAGTTTAAAAGTTTCTCTGAACTCGTCATTTGGACAATTGTCATAAATTCCAGTTGCAACATTTACAGTTGTATCTAAGCCAACTACATCACTTGTTCTAAAAGTAGCAGATTTTGGGCTTCCAATAATCGGTCCAGTCAACTTATCAATTTCTTCAATTGTCAAATTTAATTTTTCAACATTATTTAAAATGTTTACCATTCCAAAAGTCCCAATTCTATTTCCAATGAACCCAGGTGTGTCTTTAGCTAGAACAGAATCTTTTCCAAGAAATCTTTCTCCAAAGTCGTTTAAAAATTCAATCGTATTTGGTTCGCAATCAGGACCCGGAATAATCTCAAATAATTTTAAGTATCGTGGCGGATTAAAAAAATGAGTTACTGCAAAATTCTTTCTAAAATCTTCAGATCTTCCTTCATTCATTTGCTTAATAGGAATTCCTGAAGTATTAGAGGTTATAAGTGTTCCTTTAGTTCTATGTTCTTCAATTTGTTTAAATACAATTTGCTTAATATTTAATTTTTCGGTTACTACTTCAATAATCCAATCTACTTTACTTATTTTATGTAAATCATCAGTAAGATTACCTAGTTCAATTCTATTGGCAAAATTTTTATGATATAGAGGAGCAGGTTTTGATTTTATACACCTTTGAAACATTTCATTTACTATCCTATTCTTAACTTTTTTACTCTCAAGTGAAAGTCCAAGTTTTTCTTCTTTTTCGTTTAATTTATTTGGGGCTATATCAAGAAGCAAAACATTAATTCCAATATTTGCGAAATGACACGCTATGCCAGATCCCATAACACCAGATCCAATTACTGCAACATTTTTTATATTTCTTTTCATTTTTATTCTTTAGTGAGTTAAAAATTGAATACTTTTTTATTTTTGATTAGATTATTGATTTTTTCAATAGTATTATGAAAATTTTCAAAAGCTTCTTCTCCAATATCGTCCTTAATAGCCTGATTGAATTTTAAAACAGCTACTCTTGAAACATCTCTATTAACCTTACCTCTTTCAGTTAAATAAATAAGTACACTTCTCCCATCATTAGGATTAGCTCTTCTTTCAATTAATTTCTTTTCCTCAAGTGTTTTAAGTGTTCTAGATAAACTAGTAGCTTCCATTCCCATTTTTGGACCCAGTGAAGTAGATGGAGTACCTTTTTTAGGGTCTATACTTAAAAGAGTAAAGCCAGTAGCCATTGTAGATTCGTACTTAGAAGCTTCTTCATTGTACATCCTTGCAATTGCTTGCCAGGTTGATCTTAGAAGTTGGTCTATGGTTTTTTTCTCCATTTGACCAAATTTAATAAAAAAATACTATGCACGCATAGTATTTTTTCTATTTTTTTTAAATACTCTTATTGATCCAGTTTTTTGCACTTTCAAATGCTTTAATCCAAGGAGAAACTTCGTCATTTCTGTTGTTTGGGTAGTAGGGCCAATTCCAAGGGAAAGTTGATCTTTCCAAATGAGGCATCATTGCAATGTGTCTTCCGTTAGAGCTGCTAATTATTGCTGTATTGTAGTCCGAGCCATTTGGATTAGCAGGGTAGGAGCTGTATCCATATTTTCCTATTATATTGTAATTTGTTTCCTTATATGGAAGTTTAAATTTTCCTTCACCGTGTGCTGACCAAATACCTAGTTTTGAGCCAGATAAATCTTTAAACATTATTGAATCATTTTTTTGTATTTCAACAGATGTAAAAATACATTCAAATTTATTAGAATCATTGTGATCCATTTTAGGTTTTATCTCGTGCTCAGGATGAAGTAATCCAAGCTCTACAAATAATTGACATCCATTACAAACTCCTAAGGATAACGTATTTTCTCGTTTGTAAAAATTCATTAAACTTTTTTTAGCTTTTTCATTGTATAAAAATGAGCCAGCCCAACCCTTTGCAGACCCAAGAACATCTGAATTAGAAAACCCACCTACAGCTACAATAAAATTGATATCCTCTAAATTTTCTCTTCCAGAGATCAAATCAGTCATATGAACATCTTTAACTTCGAATCCTGCTAAAGTCATAGCGTAGGCCATCTCTCTTTCAGAGTTACTTCCTTTTTCTCTAATTACCGCAGCATTTACTTTCTTTGTATTATGGTGATTGATTTTTCCATTAAAATTATTAGGAAATTTAAAATTTAGGGGATGCTTTTTAAAATTTTCAAATCTTTCTTTTGCTTTGATTTTACCACTCTGTTTTTGATCTAATAAATAGGATGTTTTAAACCAAATATCTCTGTATTTAGATATATCTATAATTATATTATTAGAATTAGATTTCAGTCCTAATTTAGAATTATTACTAACCTTTCCAATATTTATAAAATTGATATTATTTGTATTTAAAACTTCTTCAATTTCTGTTTTACCTTGAAAAACTATACCCAGGCTTTCGCTAAATAATAATCTTATTAAATCTTTTTCTTTAAATTGGTTAAGATCAATATTTGCCCCTATATTATTTTCAGAAAAACACATTTCTAATATCGTGGTTATTAATCCACCTGAACTAATATCGTGACCTGATGAAATTAGATTTTCTTTTATTAGATTTTGAAAAACATTAAATGTTTTTTTAAAATAAGAAGCATCACAAGAGTCGATTGTTGAAGATCCTATAAAATCTAATGTTTGACTAAAAGCAGAACCTCCAATATTAAAATTATTATTTGCCAGATTAATGTAATATATGTTTTGATTATTAGGCTGAAAAACTGGTTCAATTATATTTGAAATATTATTGCAATTTGCTGCTGCTGAAATAATTACCGTTCCAGGAGATATAACCTCTTTATCGTTATATTTCTGTTTCATTGAAAGAGAATCTTTTCCAGTAGGAATATTTATTCCTAATCCAATTGCAAAATCTGAACAAGATTCAACAGCTTCATACAATCTAGCATCTTCACCAGGATTATTACATGGCCACATCCAATTTGCAGATAATGTAACAGATTCTAAACCTTTTTCAAGCGGAGCCCAAATTATGTTAGTTAGCGCTTTCCCAATTGCTAACCTTGATCCAGCTCTCGGATTAATTAATGCAGGCAGTGGTGCATGTCCTATTGAAGTTGCTACTCCGTTTTTGCCGCAATAGTCCAACGCCATGACTCCACAATTGTTTAGAGGAAGTTGTAAAGATCCGACACATTGCTGTTTTGCAACTTTTCCGGTAACACACCTGTCAACTTTATTTGTTAACCAGTCTTTACATGCAACTGATTCTAAACTTAATACATTGTGCAAGTAATTCTCAAAAAAATCTACGCTATAATCCTTGTCAGAAAATTTTGTGGTTATAGTTTTATCATTCATTATGGTTTTTGGAGAACTTCCAAAAAAGTCTGATAACGACAAGTTTATTGGTAATGAATTATTTTTTTTAGATTTAATTTTAAATTTTTCGTCATTTGTAATTTTACCAACCTTATAACATGGAGCTTTTTCTCTGTCAGCTATTGTTTTAAGTTTTTCATACTTGTTTTCTGGGATAATTAATCCCATTCTTTCCTGGGATTCATTTCCAATAATTTCTTTTGCAGAAAGCGTTTTGTCTCCAACTGGAAGTTGATCCAAATCGATAATACCGCCAGTTTCTTCAACAAGTTCAGAAAGACAATTTAAATGTCCTCCAGCTCCATGATCATGAATTGAAACTATAGAGTTTTCGTCAGATTCTACAAAAGCTCTAATAGCATTAGCTACTCTTTTTTGCATTTCAGGATTAGATCTTTGTACAGCATTAAGTTCAATTCCAGAATTGTACTTTCCGGTTTCTGTTGATGAAACAGCTGCTCCGCCCATACCAATTCTATAATTATCTCCGCCTAAAACAACAATAACATTATTTTCACTGGGTTTATCTTTTAAGCTCTGATTTTCCTTAGCAAAACCAATTCCTCCAGCTAGCATTATAACTTTATCAAAACCAAGTGTTTTATTGTTCTCAATGTGTTCGAAAGTTAATACTGATCCAGATATTAAAGGTTGACCAAATTTATTTCCAAAGTCTGAAGCTCCATTAGAAGCTTTTATTAAAATATCAATTGGAGTTTGGTATAACCATGGTCTTTCTTCTTTTATCCATTGTCTTTTTTCGTCATACCTTGGGTATGATGTCATATAAACAGCAGTACCAGCAAGAGGAAGTGATCCTTTACCACCTGCAAGTCTATCTCGTATTTCTCCACCAGATCCAGTAGCAGCACCATTAAATGGTTCTACAGTGGTTGGAAAATTGTGTGTTTCAGCTTTCAGCGAAATAACTGAATTAAATTTAGATGTTTGAAAATAAGAAGGTTTGTCTCCGTGTTTAGGTGCAAATTGCTCGACTATAGGTCCTTTTACAAAAGCTACATTGTCTTTGTATGCAGAAATGATTTCATTAGGATTTTCCTTAGATGTTTTTTTTATAAGTTTAAATAATGAGCTTTCTTTCTCAATACCATCAATTACAAACTTTCCATTAAAAATTTTATGACGACAATGTTCAGAATTTACCTGTGAAAACCCAAAAACTTCACTATCAGTTAATTTTCTTCCTAATTTATTTGACAATTCATTTAAATAATTTACTTCTTCATGATTTAATGCAAGACCTTCCTTTAGATTGTAATCTGAAATGTGTTCAATTTCAATAATTGGCTTTGGACTTGCAGAAATTTTGAATAAATTTTGGTCAAGTATTGAATAATCTTCAAAAAGCATAGGATCAAAGTAGTCACTAGACTTTTTAGGAACAAATTTTTCAATTCTTAAAATTCCTGTTATTGCCATATTTTCTGAAATTTCCACTGCATTAGTGCTCCAAGGAGAAATCATCGTTTTTTTTGGACCTACAAAGTTTGAATTAATAGAANCTTGATTAATATGTTTTGCTACAAATAACCATTCTAATTTTTTTAAATCAATGTCATTTAATTTAGTTGATGAATCTACGGCGAAAATTGTTTCAAATTTATCTTGAAAATAGAGAATCATTGAAGAACTTATTTAAATTATAAGCTCAAAAATATAAGAAATAAAGCAGAAAACTTCTCTTAAATTTAAATTTTAAATAACGATTTTGAATTACTTATTAACAACATTATTTATAGCTTAATCTAGCCATGTAAAACCCATCGAAACCAGTTTGATTTGGACTGATTTTTTTTTCATCTTCTTTCATAAAAACTTTTCCAATATCAGATTTTAAAAATTTATCAATTTGTTGTTCGTTTTCAGACGGAAGAATAGAGCAGGTTGCATAAACCAGTTTTCCATCTTTTTTAATCATTGGAGCATATTTTTTTAGAATTTCCTGTTGAGTAGATCTAATTTTTTCTAAAAAATCTAAGGAAAGATTCCATTTAGAACCTGGATTTCTTTTTAATACACCTAAACCTGAACATGGAGAATCAATTAATAACCTATCAATTTTCCCATACAATCTTTTAATAGGTTTGTTATTTTCAATTACCCTAGTTTCAATATTAAATGCACTATTTCTTTTAGCTCTTCTTTTAAGTTCATGTAATTTATTTTTATAAATATCCATGGCAATTATTTGACCTTTATTTTCAGATAGAGCTGATAAATGAAGAGTTTTACCACCAGCTCCAGCACATACATCACATATTTTCATACCATCTTCTATTTGAAGAAATGGTGCTACTAATTGTGATGAGGCATCTTGGATTTCAAATAACCCGTTTTTAAAAGCATCTGTTAAAAACAAATTTTTTCTTATAATTAACTTAAGTGCTTCGGGATATCCTTTTATTTTTTCAGTTTGAATATCTTCATCAGAAAGAATTGCTTGAAGTTTGTCAATAGTTGTATTTAAAGTGTTAGTCCTTATTATAACTGATGCTTTCTGATTTAAAGCATTTAGTTCCTTTTCCCAATTTTTCTCACCGAGTTCATCTAGTCCAATTTTGTCTAACCAATCAGGAATTGACTCCCTAAATTTTCTTATTTTAATAAGCTCATCAAACTTGCCTTTTATCCTTCTGTTGGGTGTATCGTTAAGTTCTGGCCAGCCTGGAAGTTGAATTCCTTTTAAAACGGCCCAAACTGCAAATATTTTCCAAAGTTCTTTGTACTTAAAAGGACTTTTTACCTCAGCAATTTCTGAGTATAGTCTTTTCCATCTAATTATCTCGTAGCTTGTTTCAGCTATAAATCCTCTATCTCTACTTCCCCATCTTTTATCAAGTTTAAGTACCTTTTCGATAGTTTTATCAGCATAAAGATTTTGATTAAAGACTCCATCAAGAACTTTAATAACAGCAACAACTAAATTTTTGTGAAGACGCATTTTACAGTTTTGCGCAAATATAGGTTTTAAACTTAACCTTTCTAATTTGAGTAATAATTAGATAGGATTTATTTTTTATTTTTGGATCTAAGTTTTTTCATCATCTCTTTCCTAAAATCATCTTCAATTCTAAATAGCGATACAGTTTTTTTTAAGGTCATGAATTCTTTTAAATCAACTATTAATTTAGCTCTTAAGTCGATTTTCTTTTTTTCATAGTCTAAAAAATCGTCAATAAATTGTTTGTATTCTGTTTCTGAAAGATTACTACTGTCCAAATTCATTTTCCTGTACTTGAGTCTTTTGGCTCTGTACACTATTCTTAAGTTATCTTGATAGTCATTGTAAGCAATCCAAAACTTAGATTCATTTTCTGAGTTAAGATTCAACTTATCAGTTAGATATATTTTTTTATAAGCGTCTACTTTTTCAAGACTTACTTTTGTTTTCTGCGCACTTAACAAATTAGTTAAAAAAAGTAGTAAAAAAAGAATTTTTAAATTTTTCATATTATTCATTATTTAAATTTTGATCATCTGAAAAACTTGTTTCCAAGTAGTATTCAAAATCATTGTCATCTAATTGATTGAAATTGATTTCAAATTCATTAACATCAAAAAGTTCTATATAGTCATAATTAGAATAGTCAACTAGTTCATAGTTCATGTAATCTAATATTTCAGCCTCTTTAAAAGAATTTGAATCACTAAAAAATCCGTTAATAAATAATCCAACAATAAGAGCTGCAGCTATTCCACTGTAAGCAAGCTCTTTGTATTTGAAATTTATTATTTTACTTATATAATTAGTATTAGTAATTAAATCGATGTCAATTGTTTTAAAATAATTTTCAGGAACTTTGAAATTTCCTAATTCAATTTTATTAATATCATCAATTGTAATTTTATCAAAATAACCTTTAGGTGTTTTGAAACGATTAATATTAAGATTTAAATTATTTTTTGATTTCATTCTATTACTTTGACAACCAAACTCTTAAAAGGTTTGAATTTTAATTATTTCTTTTTTTATTTTTTTAACAGCTATATGATAAGATGCTTTTAAAGCACCCTCAGATGTCCCTAGAATTTCAGAAATATCTTTAAATTTCATTTCTTGCTCGTATTTCATTTGAAAAACTAATTTTTGTTTTACTGGAAGTGTATTTATTAACTCTTGTAATTTTATTTGTAATTCATCTCCATCAAAATAAGGATCTGCTCTTAATTTATTGGTTTGAGCAATCATAATTTCCTCAGATGTTTTAAAATGTTTTTTAGCTTTCGATTTTATAAAATTTAAAGATTCATTAGTTGCTATTCTATAAATCCAAGTATATAGTTTGCTTTGTTCTTTGAAATTATTAATTGCTTTAAATACTTTTATAAACGTGTTTTGTAGAACATCATGTGCGTCGTCATGATCTAAAACTATTTTTCTTATATGCCAATATATAGGTTCTTTGTATTTGTTAAGTAAAATCTCAAAATATTTATTTTGAGTTCCCTTCTCTTTTAGTTTGGCGATAAATTTAGATTCATTTTCCAACTAAATTGAATTTATATATAAGACAATGGAATTTTTGAAAAGTTTAAGAAAACGATTGAAGTTTGATCAACTTCGAATAAACTCCATTATTAGAAATTAATTCTACATGTTTACCTTTTTCTATAATTTCCCCATCTTTTACAACTAAAATAACATCTGCTTTTTGAATAGTAGATAGCCTATGAGCAATGATTAAAGATGTCCTGTTTTTCATTAATTTTTCTAGTGCTTCTTGAACTAACTTCTCTGACTCTGAGTCCAATGAAGAGGTAGCTTCATCTAAAATCATTATTGGAGGATTTCTTAAAACTGCTCTTGCAATCGAAACTCTTTGTTTTTGTCCACCTGATAATTTACCGCCTCCGTCTCCAACATTAGAATGGTATTTATTTTCTAGTTTTTCAATAAAATCATTTGCATTGGCAATTATGGCAGAATTTTTTATTTCTTTCTCATTATTTTTAGAGTTTGAAAGTTGAATGTTATTGGTTATGGAATCATTAAAAAGTATAGAGTCCTGTGATACTAAACCAATTAAACTTCTCAAATCTTTTTTAAATATATCTTTAATATTTATACCGTCAATTAATATTTTTCCTGAATTTACATCATAAAATCTAGGAATTAAATTGGCTATAGTCGATTTTCCACTTCCTGATTGTCCAACAATAGCAACCGTTTGACCTTTTTTAATTTTGAAATTAATATTCTTTAAAACAATTGTATTTTCATATTTAAAACTAACATTTTCAAAGCAAATTTCTGAATCAAAAGATTGTTTGTTTACAGGATTTAAAATTTCAATGATTGAAGATTTTGAATCTAAAATTTCAAGTACCCGCTCAGCAGCTGCATTTCCTTTTTTAATTGAATAAGATGCTTTACTTATTGCTTTAGCAGGAGTTAAAACCCCATATGCAAGCCCCATGTAAGTAATAAATGCAGCTGGATTTAGTTCTTGATCTATTAAAACTAATTGTCCACCGTACCAAAGTAGTACACCAATAACAGAAATGCCTAAGAATTCACTTACTGGACTAGCTAAGTTTTGTCTATTTATTAATTTATTGGAATAATTGTAAAATTTATTATTTGATTTATTAAATTTTTCTATAAAAAACAGCTCTGAAACAAAACCTTTAATAATTTTTAAACCGTGTAAAGTTTCTTCAGTTATCGATAAAAACTCAGCTTGTTCATTTTGAACTAAAGTTGAGGTAGCTTTAAGAGATCTTCCTATTAATGAAATTAAGAATCCAGAAATTGGTATAAAGATCAAAACAAATGCTGTGAGCTTGAAACTTATTAAAAACATTGCTGAAATTGTAAAAAATATAGTTAATGGCTCTCTGACAATTAACTCAAGAATTGATAAAAATGAATGTTGAATTTCTAACACATCAGCAGTTATCCTTGAAATTACATCTCCTTTTTTCTTTTCAGTAAAGAAAGCTAGTGGCATACTAACTATTTTTTTATAAACATCTCCTCTTAAATGAGTTAAAATCCCATTTCTAAGAAAAGTTATAAAATACATTGCTAGATAATTGAAAAAATTCTTAAGAAAAAATAATATTATTATTGCAGCAATCACAAAAATTAAAGCTTTTTGTGGGTCATCCCCAGAAAAACTACTAACCTGATAATTAAGCCATCCTTCTAAATTATTTCCAAATCCATAAATTCCATCAAATTCTGGCTTGGTGTATGTTTTTTTATTTTCTCCGAATAAAACCTCAAGCATAGGCATCAACGATAGAAAAGACAATGCACTAAATAGCGCATAAAGAATATTAAAAAATATATTCAAAAAAATATATTTTTTAAAGGGCTTTGAATACTTGAATATTTTTTTAAAATACTCCAATGTTTAAAAATTAAATTCTTTAGTTAAATTAACTATTTTATTATTCAAAATTTGATTTACTCTTTCATAATCTTCTTTTGACTTGAGAATGGTATTTACACTAAAGTAAAATTTTATTTTTGGTTCAGTTCCGCTAGGTCTAGCTGCAACAGTTGTACCGTCTTCTGATTCAAAAATCAAAACATTAGATTTAGGAAAATCTAAATTATTGATTTTACCATTAATTTGATTTATTTCTAGTGAAGATTGAAAATCTTTAAAAGATATTAATTTACTTCCGTCCAAAGATTTGATTTTAGAATTTCTTAATTTATTCATTATTGAACTAATTTCTTTCAGACCTTCAGCTCCTTTTTTTTCAANTGATATTAGTTTTTCTTTGAAAAATCCATATTTANTGTAGCAATCTATTAAATAATCAATTAAATTAATTCCCATTGATTTACATTCCGATCCAACTTCGCAAGCCACTAGGGCAGAAGTAATAGCATCTTTATCTCTAACAAAATCACCAACCATGTAACCGTAGCTTTCTTCTCCTCCGCATATAAAATTCTGGCTTGGAAAATCATTTATCATTTTCCCTATCCACTTAAAACCCGTTAAGCCTACTTTAAAATCAACATTATAACTTTCAGCTATATTTTTAATCATTGCAGTTGAAACAACTGTTGATCCGATAAAAAATGATTTATTTAAGTTTTTTCTTTTGCTTAAAATAAATTCTGTTAAAATGATCATCATCTGATTACCATTCAAAAGAGAATATTCGTTTTTATTGTTTTTGACAGCTAAACCAACTCTATCTGCATCAGGGTCAGTACCAATTACAATATCAGCATTAACTGCTTTTGCTAAATCAATTGCCATGCTTAAGGCCTCTGGCTCTTCAGGNTTAGGTGATTTTACAGTGTTAAAATTACCNTCNGGAACTGCTTGTTCTTTAACAATATGTAAATTTTTAAATCCAGCCCCATTCAAAACTTCTGGAAGAATTTTATAAGATGTNCCATGTATTGGTGTAAAAACAATTCTATAATCTTCTCTNTTNGAAACTCCGATTTTTCCAATTGAAATTGAATCATGAATAAAATCAGTATCAATTTGGGTATCAATTAAATTAACAAGAGAATTATTTCTTTTAAAGCTTATATCTGTGAATTTTACTGAATTGATTTCATCAATAAGTTTTTTATCAATTGGAGGCACAATTTGACCACCGTCTTTCCAGTATACCTTGTATCCATTATATTCGGGTGGATTATGAGATGCTGTTAAAACAATACCACAAATACATTTTAATTTTATTAATGCATAAGAAAGTTCTGGCGTAGGTCTTATTGAACTAAATAGGTATACATTAATACCATTTGAACTAAAAACATCTGCTACTTGATTAGCCAATTCTTTACTTTGATTTCTGCAATCGTAAGCTATGACAACAGATTCTTTTTTTGATGAAGATTTATTTATGAAGTTTGAAATACCCTGTGTGTTCTTACCAAAAGTATATCGATTGACACGGTTTGGGCCTATACCAACAATTCCTCTCATTCCACCAGTTCCAAATGATAAGTTTTTATAAAATGATTCTTCGAACTCTAACGGATTATTATTTTTTAAACTTTTAACATTTTTAATTGTTGTTGTATCAAATGGAGACTGAGTCCAATTATTATAATTTTCTTCAATTACTGAGTCTTTATTCATTTATTTTTTCTGTAATTATATACTGTTTTTTAATTTTTCTATTTCGAAGTATGATTTCTCCTAAAAATCCGGCAAGAAAAAACTGA
>JGI26080J50196_1000733_pt1 | contig 14689 bp, 12 predicted proteins | sample SaaInl0LU_22_DNA_FD_50196 | JGI IMG/M metagenome (IMG submission 50196)
TTTCAAAGCTAATTACCAATGAAAATGACGCTGTTATTATTGATTTAGAAAATGGCAACCATCACATCATTACCAAGTATGATATTATTAGTGCCATTTAAAAAAATATAGGGTCTTGAGGTAGGTGAAGAAAAAAACAGGAAGACTAAACATCTGCAATTAAAAAATAAAATTATGGTTTCCATATTTTATTTGAATTCATAAAAAAACCATCTCTTTCGAGATGGTTTTTATTAACTAATTCAAATAATAAACACAATGAAGATCGTTCACTAAAATCTTCATTTTAGTAATTACAATTATTGTGCCAAAATCTTATTTGAGATATTATTTTCAAAATACTTCATCGCTAAATGCATGTTAACTCCTTTTGATTTTCTTGTTGGGTTCAAAGGGATAATGCTTTTTTAGAGCTTCAACTATATTATAAGTTGCAGGACAAATAGCTGTATTAGCAATCGTTAAATCTGTAATTTGAATGAATTTTCTTCTATTTGTATGCGGATATTCTGAACATGCTTTTGGACGGACATCGTAAATAAAACAGGTATTATCTTTATCATCAAAAAATGAACAAGGTGCTGTTTTTAAAACCATAAAATCATCTTGGTCTCTTTCTAAATATTGGTTTTTAAAATCAAAGACCTTCATTTTTAAATGTTTGGAAATCCGTTCCGTATCTTTATCAGTAAATATTGGGGAAGTTGTTTTACAACAATTACCACACTCTAAACAATCCGTTTTTGCAAATTCTTTTTCGTGTAAGTCTTGCATTACATAATCCAAATCTCTAGGGGTTCTCTTTCTTAAGTTTGCAAAATACTTTTTATTTTCTTTATGAGCATCTTGAGCTAATTTTGGAAGTTTTTCTAAGTGTTTTTCCATGAAAATTGGTTTTCTATAAACTTTATGTACTGATTTTAATCAAAATAAAATTGATTACAGTGCTCATTAACTAAGCAATAACACCTTTCAATTGTAAGGAGTTTTACAAGCCTAATACGTTTTGTAAAAATACAATTATTCTTGAGCAAAAATCATTCAAAAAAACAAATAAAAATGTTTAATTTTGCAATTCAATTTTTTGCAATCAATGAATATTCAAAACATCATAGAAACCAAAGTAAAAGAAGGTTTTTTAGCAATCTACAATACAGAAATTCCGTCTGTCGAATTCCAAGCAACAAGAAAAGAATTTGAGGGAGATATTACAGTCGTAGTTTTTCCGATGTTGCGATACAAAAAAGGAAATCCAGTTCAAATAGGAGAAGATATAGGTAATTATATCGTTGAGAACGTTTCAGAAGTTGCTGGTTATAATGTTGTGAAAGGTTTCTTAAACCTTGTTATCCAAGATACTTTCTATCTTAATTTCTTCAATTCTATCTATACGGATACCACTTTTGGGTGCACCTTTCCAAAAAAGAATGAAGAAGCTGTTTTAGTTGAATATTCTTCACCAAACACAAATAAACCATTGCATTTAGGACATGTTCGTAATAATTTGTTAGGGTATTCTGTTGCAGAAATCATCAAGGCTTCTGGAAAAAAAGTATACAAAACCCAAATCATTAATGATCGTGGAATTCATATTTGTAAATCGATGCTTGCTTGGGAAAAATTTGGAAATGGAGAAACTCCAGAATCAACAGGATTAAAGGGAGATAAGTTGGTTGGTAATTATTATGTGAAATTCGATCAGGAATACAAAAAAGAAATTGCGCAACTAGTTGCCTCGGGACTTTCTGAAGAAAATGCAAAAAAACAAGCACCACTTATATTACAGGCGCAGGAAATGTTATTAAAATGGGAAGCTGGAGACAAACAAGTGCTAGCTCTTTGGAAAGAAATGAATCAGTGGGTATATCGTGGTTTTGACGTAACCTATAAAAATTTAGGAGTAGATTTTGACCAATTATATTACGAAAGCAACACGTATTTATTAGGAAAAGACAGTATTGATGAAGGGCTAAAATCTGGCGTATTCTTCCAAAAAGAAGATGGCTCTATATGGTGTGATTTGAGCGATGAAGGTTTGGATGAAAAATTAGTCTTACGCTCCGATGGAACCGCAGTATACATAACACAAGATATTGGTACTGCTATTCAGCGTTCAAAAGACATGCCCGATGTTAATGGGATGGTTTATACCGTTGGAAATGAACAAGATTATCATTTTAAAGTACTTTTTTTAATTCTTAAAAAACTCGGGTATTCTTGGTCGAAAAGCTTATTCCATTTGAGTTATGGAATGGTAGATTTACCTTCTGGAAAAATGAAATCTAGAGAAGGAACTGTTGTAGACGCCGATGATTTAATTGTCGAAATGAGCACAACAGCTAAAGAAATATCTGATGAGTTGGGTAAATTAGATGGCTACACTGAGCAAGAAAAAGAAGCACTATACAAGACTATCGGTCTGGGTGCTTTAAAGTATTTTATACTAAAAGTAGATCCTAAAAAAAGAATTTTATTTGACCCAAAATCTTCCGTAGATTTTCAGGGGAATACAGGGCCTTTTATTCAATACACTTATGCACGAATTCAATCTATCATTAGAAAAGCTGATTTTGATTATTCAGGATCAATTAATACCATAGAACTGCACGAAAAGGAAAAAGAATTGATAAAACAATTGGAGTTATTTCCTGAAGTAATTCAACAAGCCGCAGCTAATTTTTCGCCTGCTATTATTGCAAATTATACTTATGATTTGGTAAAGGAATTCAATTCGTTTTATCAAAATGTATCGATTCTTGGAGAAAAAGAACAAGATAAAAAAATAATTAGAGTTCAGTTGTCAAAAAAAGTAGCTGATACTATAAAACAAGCATTTTTATTGTTAGGAATTGAAGTTCCTGAAAGAATGTAAATAGAAAATAAGTTTTGAGGTAAATTTATGATTATTGATTAGATTTGCACAACAAACAACACTAATATTAGATAAAATACAATTATGAAATACGATATCATTATCATAGGAAGTGGACCTGGAGGATATGTAACAGGAATTAGAGCTTCTCAACTAGGCTTTAAAGTTGCCATTGTAGAAAAAGAATCTCTTGGAGGAATCTGCTTAAACTGGGGGTGTATCCCAACAAAAGCGTTGTTAAAATCTGCGCAAGTTTATGATTATTTAAAACATGTAGATCAATACGGTTTAAAAGCTGAGGCGATTGACAAAGACTTTGATGCTGTCATTAAAAGAAGTCGTGGAGTCGCAGAGGGAATGAGTAAGGGAGTTGCCTTCTTAATGAAAAAGAACAAAATCGATATTATTGATGGTTTTGGAAAAATAAAAACAGGTAAAAAAGTTGAGGTTACCGCTGAAAATGGAACCGTAACAGAATACAATGCAGATTCAATTATTATTGCAACCGGTGCTCGTTCGAGAGAATTACCCAACTTACCTCAAGACGGAGTAAAGGTCATTGGATATCGAAAAGCNATGACGCTTCCGAGTCAACCTNAATCTATGATTGTTGTAGGTTCAGGAGCAATTGGAGTTGAATTTGCACATTTCTACAATAGTATGGGTACAGAAGTTACACTTGTAGAATACATGCCGAATATAGTCCCTGTCGAAGATGTAGATATCTCAAAACAATTTGAACGCTCTATAAAAAAAGCAGGAATAAAAGTAATGACCAATTCTTCTGTAGAATCAGTTGACACCTCTGGTAAAGGTGTAATTGCAACTGTAAAGACAAAAAATGGAGAAAAAACACTTGAAGCGGATGTCGTACTTTCAGCAGTAGGAATTAAATCAAATATCGAAAATATTGGATTAGAAGATGTAGGTATTATTGTCGATAGAGATAAAATTTTAGTAAACGATTTTTACCAAACAAATATCCCTGGATATTACGCAATCGGAGACGTAGTTCCTGGTCAAGCTTTAGCACATGTTGCTTCTGCGGAAGGAATAACTTGTGTTGAAAAGTTAGCAGGTTTACATACAGAACCTATCGATTATGGTAATGTTCCTGGATGTACCTATGCGACTCCAGAAATAGCCTCTGTTGGAATGACAGAAGCAAAAGCAAAAGAAGCAGGCTACGAATTAAAAGTAGGTAAATTTCCTTTTTCAGCCTCTGGAAAGGCAACAGCTGCCGGAACAACAGATGGATTTGTAAAGGTTATTTTTGATGCAAAATATGGAGAATGGTTAGGTTGTCACATGATTGGTGCTGGAGTTACCGACATGATTGCAGAAGCAGTTTTGGGACGTAAACTAGAAACAACAGGACATGAAGTTTTAAAAACAATTCATCCACACCCTACCATGAGTGAAGCTGTAATGGAGGCTGTAGCTGATGCTTATGATGAAGTTATCCATTTATAACAGACACTGTCTTTTCTGTGAAGTAAGCATAGAAATACCAACTAAAATAAACAACCCGAAGCGATGAGCTTCGGGTTGTTTCGTATCAAAGAGATTGTATATTGATTAACGTTATTTTTGGCTAATATTTCCAACAAACAATTCTGGTTACTTTGTTTCCTTGATGCATTGGAATTACTTTAAATGCAGTTGCTCCTAATTTTTTAGAGGATTTTTCAAGACTTTCTACATTTTCTTTTTTAGAAACCAAACTTGTAAACCAGCTACTTTTATCTTTAAAAAGGGAACTTTCATACAGGTAATTGTGTAAAAAAGCTTTTTCTCCACCTACATACCATAATTCATTGTTGTTTCCGGCAAAATTTCTCACACTATTATTTCCAAGATTTCTAGTTTTTCTTCTATTTGCACCTCTAGCCTCTTCAGCAGATTTATAAAATGGTGGATTACACATCACTGCAGAAAAAGAATCATCTTCTTCTAAAACACCTTTTAAAATGTTGTTTTCGTCAAACTGTTGACGTAATTTAATAGAAGCATCTAAATTATTATCATCTATAATGTCTTGAGCTGTATCTAAAGAATCTAGATCAATATCTGTTGCAACAAATTTCCAATCAAATGATGCCACTCCTAATAAAGGATATATACAAGTTGCTCCAGTACCGATATCAAGAATTTTTATCGGCTCTTCTGATGATAATAAATCTGCCAAATGATGAATATAATCCAAACGTCCGGGAATTGGTGGGCATAGATTTTCATCGGGAAAATCCCAAATAGAAATTTTATCAAAAGAAAAGAGCAATCCTTTATTCAATTCTTTCACAGCAACAGGATTAGAAAAATCAATACTCAAATTTTCATANGAATTCTTAAAAACAAAGTCTTTTAAAATCGGATTATCTATGATGAGTTTCTCAAAATCATATCCTTTGTTGAATTTATTTTTTGGATGTAAACCTTTTTCTTTCATTATAACTCTANGANAGTAAACTCTAATTGTAAAGGTTTTAAAGCACCTTGTAACGCTTTTAAAAATGAGGGACCATGTGCTATATAATATTCAGAGAAATTACGTTGACGTTCTTCTAGACCGTAGTTAGGTATCAATTGATTTTGAAGCTCTTTAATGCGAAACACCAACTCTTTTTGCCTTCTTTTTTCGGCTCTTAACAAGCGTTTCTCAAGATTTTGTAACCCTTTTATTTGCTTGTTTTCCTGAGCATTAACTGCTCCAACAAAAGAAACATCAGTATTTTTTGCTACTTGTTTTAAGTCTGTAAATTGATTTTTTAGATAATTGATTTTTTTAGCAAAATCAATTTTAATTTCAGAATTTTCGATTACTTTTTTTGATAGTAATTGATCCTGATCTAAAAACAATTCACTGTGTGAGATGTTTAAACTCTTCAGTTTATCCTGTTGTTTTTTTGTTANTATTTGTACAGAATTTCTTAATAATAATATTGGAAAAGGAATTTCTNCTTCCTTAAAATAGTCTTTTAATTCTAACCAATAAGCGATTTCTCCTCCACCTCCAACATAACAAATATTAGGTAAAACTACTTCTTGGTACAAAGGTCTCATAATAACATTTGGAGAAAATGCAAGAGGGTTTTTATCAACTTCTTTTAAAATTTCACTTTTAGAAAACTTTATTGAAGTATTATTTACAGAATACACTCCGTTCTCTAAAATAATGCGTTCTCTAAAATTATCACCCACATAAAACAAATTCAATTTTCTTGGATTTACTTGAATTTTATAATCTTCCTTTAAAGTAGAAATTGTTTTTGAAACCGAATTGAATGACGTTTGATTTTCTAATTCCTCCTTTACAATTGGGCTGAATAATTCTTTCAACCTTACATCATCACCATCAATAATCACCAAACCAGTCTCAGAAAATAATTCATTGGCAATATAACGGGTTGCCTCTGCTAAGTTTTGATGTTTTAAATAGGCTTCTGAAAATAGTTTTTTTACGAACTCTGCATTTACAGAATTTCCTAGTTGGCTTGCAAATACTTTAAAAACAGACGCTANTCCGTCTGTTGAGAATCTTCCCACAGCACCCCCATCTTTTCTATTCCATGCAACTTTTTTTCCTTCAAAATTAAAATAATTAATTTCATCAAAATCATGATCTTCTGAAGCCATCCAATACATTGGAANAAAATGCTGTTTTGGAAATTTTTCTGTTAGCTCTTCACATATATTTATTGTAGAAATAATTTTATACAAAAAGTACAAAGGTCCAGTAAACAAATTTAATTGATGACCAGTAGTAACTGTAAATGAATTTTGTTTCTTTAAAATTTCTATATTTTCGTTTGTCTTATCGGAAATTTTAATTTTGTTGTATTGAGCTTTAAGAGCATCAACCAGAACCATTCTTGTTTGTAATCGAAATGACTTTTGCTTTTCTTCTATTTGATTATGAAACCCTGTGATGTCAGGAAAATTATTGTAAAAAGGTTGTATGGATTCTTTTTTCTCCAAATAATCAATTATTGTTTTGGAAAAAAATCTAGTTTCTTGAAAAGGAATATGTGTTACTTTCATTCTTCTTGCTACATTCTTTGAAACGTTTTGTAAATATAGGATCTTTCTACGCTTTATGGGTTTATTAACGTAAAATTAAATGTTTAAAAAAGATTACAAATGAAAATATAAAAATAATAAGGATAATCGATTTATTTTAAACTTNCTTNACGGGAGTTCCATATAAGTCGTAATCACCCGCTTCGTGAATTTTAATATCAATAAATTCGCCAATTTTAATGTAGTGCTCGCGCGCATCTACTAAAACGTCATTGTCTACGTCTGGAGAATCATACTCAGTTCTACCATAAAAATATTCTCCGTCTTTTCTATCAAATAAACAACGAAATGTTTTTCCANTTTTTTGTTGGTTCAACTCCCAAGAAATTTGAGACTGCACTTCCATGATTTCATTAACACGCTGAAACTTTACTTCAGCAGCTACATCATCCTCTAAAACATAAGCTCCTGTATTTTCTTCGTGTGAATATTCAAAAGCTCCCAAACGTTCGAAACGCATTTCTTCTACCCAATCTTTTAATTCTTGAAACATCTCAGGAGTTTCACCCGGATACCCAACAATTAAGGTAGTTCTTATTGTCATTTCTGGAACTACTTCTCTAAACTTATGAATTAAATTCGTTGTTTTTTCGTGAGTTGTTCCACGTTTCATCGATTTTAACAACGAGGTGTTAATGTGTTGTAAAGGAATGTCTAAATAATTACAGACTTTTGGTTCCCGTTTCATCACTTCTAAAACATCCATAGGGAAACCCGTTGGAAATGCATAATGCATTCGAATCCATTCAATACCATCTACTTTAACCAAAGCTTCTAACAATGCTGCTAAAGCTCTTTTCTTATAAATATCAAGGCCGTAATAGGTTAAATCTTGTGCAATCAACATCACTTCTTTTATCCCTTTAGCTGCCAATTTTGTTGCCTCTGTAACAATATCCTCGATGGGAGTAGAAACATGTTTACCTCGCATTAATGGAATGGCACAAAACGAACAAGGTCTGTCGCAACCTTCTGCAATTTTTAAATATGCATAATGTTTTGGCGTCGTAGTTAACCGCTCTCCTATTAATTCATGCTTATAATCTGCTTCTAAAACTTTTAATAAATTTGGTAAATCATGGGTTCCAAAATATTGGTCTACATTAGATATTTCTTTTTCTAAATCTGGCTTATAACGTTCACTTAAACAACCAGAAACAAAAACTTTATCGATTTCTCCCGCCTCTTTTCTTTGCGCATAATGTAAAATAGTATCAATCGATTCCTCTTTAGCTTTGCCAATAAACCCACAGGTATTAATAACTACAATATTTCCATCGTCATTTTCATCTTCATGAACTACCTCTTTGCCATTGGCTTTTAATTGCCCCATTAAAATCTCAGAATCATAAATATTCTTTGAACAACCCAGAGTAACAACATTGATTTTATTCTTTTTAATGGTTTTTGTACGCATATCTTGATATTAATGGTTGCAAATATACAGCTTAATTAGAGTTTATTTGACAAGTTTTTGAGATGGTTTACACATAAAAAAAAGAACCAATTCAGAAAAAATTAAATTTACAGAGATCATTACCCAAAGTTTTATTAAATTTAGGGATGTACATTCAATATAAAATTATGAATACCTACAATAGCCTCTCAAATTTTATAAGACAGAAATAAGAATATATCGATAAAAAATAAACGAATGAACCACTTATTCAACAAATCATTACTCACATTGTGTGCCTTTACTTTATTTATTTCCTGTAAAAAAGAACCTGTAAGAACCTATACAGAAAATGAGATTACTGCGGAATCAAAAAAAGTCAATGCTTTTTTTGAAAAATCATTTGAAGAACAGGTGGATCTTTCTCCTGAGCTTCAAACAAGACTTGGCATCAAAAAAGACTATGATAAACTAGATAATGATTCACCAGAGGCTGATGCTAAAAAATTAGCTTTACAAAAAAAGGAGCTGATATGGTTGACAGATTCTGTGAATGTGGAAGCACTTTCAAAAGAAGCGTTGCTAAGTTATAAATTATTTAAAAAAAAGGTGGAAAATAACATTGCCGATTACAAATACAGGTTATACAACTACCCTGTAAATCAAATGTTTGGAGCGCAATCGGGGAAACCAGCCTTTTTAATTAATATGCATCGAATTGATGATATATCTGATGCAAATGCGTACATCTCTAGATTGAATGAATTTAATAAATATTTCACTCAATTAATTAAAAATTTAGAAGCACGTGAAGCTGCAGGAATCGTTCCTCCCAAGTTTGTCTTCAACAAAGTTATTGAAGATTCAGAAAATATATTAAAAGGAAAACCATTTGACAACGCTGATAAAAAAAGTACTTTATTAAAAGACTTCTCTGAAAAAGTAAGCAACTTAGATATCGATACTAAAACAAAATCCAATTTAGAAACTTTAGCAAAGCAAGCACTGTTAACATCGGTAAAACCAGCCTACAATAGCTTAATTTCTTTTATAAAAAAACAAAAAGAAAGAGCAAACTCAGATCATGGAGCTTGGAAGTTCCCAGATGGGAAAGCGTTCTATAACAATGCATTAAAAAGAACCACAACTACAGATTTAACAGCCAATGAAATCCACGAAATAGGATTGAGTGAGGTTGCTAGAATTCATAAAGAAATGAATATTATTCGTAATAAAGTTGGTTTTAAAGGAACTTTACAAGATTTTTTTCAGTTCATGAAAACAGACAAACAGTTTTATTACAAAGCAGATAAACAAGGAAAAGCTGCTTATTTAAAGAAAGCGGTCAATTTGATCGATAGCATGGAGACTCGCTTAGACGAAATTTTTATTACAAAACCAAAGGCAAGCATCATTGTAAAAGCAGTAGAATCATTTCGAGAAAAATCAGCAGGAAAGGCATTTTACAATCGTCCGGCTGCAGATGGTTCTAGGCCAGGAATTTATTATGCAAATTTATATGATATGGAATCAATGCCTATATATCAAATGGAGGCATTGGCCTATCACGAAGGAATTCCAGGACATCACATGCAATTGGCAATTCAACAAGAACTAAAAGAAGTTCCTTTGTTCAGAAAATTTGGTGGATACACAGCTTACACAGAAGGTTGGGGTCTGTACTCTGAATTTATTCCAAAAGAAATGGGATTCTATGTNGACCCCTATTCAGATTTCGGGCGTTTGGCGATGGAATTGTGGAGAGCATGTAGATTGGTTGTAGACACTGGAATTCACGCAAAAAAATGGACACGCGAAGAAGGGATCGCATATTATACTGAAAACACACCCAATGCCGAATTAGACGTCATTAAAATGGTTGAAAGACACATTGTAATGCCAAGTCAGGCAACAGCCTATAAAATTGGAATGTTAAAGATTTTAGAATTGCGTACCAAAGCAAAAAATGCATTGGGAGATCAATTTGATATTCGTGATTTTCATGAAGTGGTAATAGCACAAGGAGCCATTCCTTTAAATATTTTGGAAGAATTTGTAAACGACTACATTACTTCTAAATAAGTTTTGGTAAAAAACAATTAAACGAGCTTAAAGGTAAAAGAAGAAAAACTGCTCTATGTTATTGTTATTGAGTTTTATTATATTTTNATGCAGTAATAATCAAACCTCGGAANATCTTTATGGGGATCATTATTCAAAAAAAGTAAATTGTCTATTTCATCTTCTGAAGATAGCTACATGAAATATGGCGTTGTTAAAAAAGGAGAAAAAACGGCGTATACATATCGTTTTAATGGAGAAGATATATTCATATTAAATTAACAATAACACTTGTTATAGACCTTCTGAAATTACTTAAAAAATGAATCTACAAATTCGTTTTTNTTAAAAACCTGTAAATCATCAATTCCTTCTCCAACACCGATATATTTCACCGGAATTTGAAATTGATCAGAAATACCAATTACAACACCCCCTTTAGCAGTTCCATCAAGTTTTGTGACTGCTAATGAAGTAACCTCTGTTGCCTTTGTAAACTGTTTTGCTTGTTCAAATGCATTTTGACCAGTAGAACCATCCAATACCAATAAAACCTCATGTGGAGCATCAGCTACTACCTTTTGCATTACCCGCTTAATTTTAGTCAACTCATTCATTAAATTAACTTTGTTATGCAAACGCCCGGCAGTATCTATGATCACAACATCAGCATCTTGGGTAATAGCAGAACTCAAGGTATCAAATGCCACAGAAGCAGGATCAGAACCCATTTCTTGGTGTACAATTGGNACTCCTGTTCTATCTGCCCATATTTTTAATTGATCTATGGCGGCAGCTCTAAAAGTGTCTGCAGCTCCCAAAACTACGTGTAGGCCTTGTTTTTTAAATTGACTTGCTAANTTACCTATTGTGGTTGTTTTACCAACTCCATTGACTCCAACGACCATAATTACATGTGGNTTTTTGTTTGAAGGAATGGTAAACTCCGTTTCGTTGCCTAAATTCATTTCCGATAATAGTCCCGCAATTTCTTCACGAAGAATCGTATTAAGATCTTCAGTACCGATATACTTATCTTTGGCAACTCTTACTTCAATTCTATTGATGATTTTAAGTGTGGTATCTACGCCGACATCAGATGCAATTAAAACCTCTTCTAGGTTATCTAAAACATCATCATCAACTTTAGATTTTCCTGCAACAGCTTTTGTTAGTTTACCAAAAAAACTTTCTTTAGACTTTTCTAAACCCTTATCTAAAGTTTCTTTTTTTTCTTTTGAAAAAATTTTNTTAAAAAAACTCATTTTTATCTCTTATACACTATGATGGTTAATTAAATATCATGATATCAGAATAATTTCTCACTAATGATCTTCATTTAAAAACCTTTGTCATAAATTAATACTCAAAAATACACAATTCTAATTCATAAAAAAAGCTACTTTCTATATTGGAAAGTAGCTTTGAATATTGTGAGAAGTAAATATTACTTTTTTGCTAAAAACTCATTTACTTTAGAAGGATCCATAATTGATTCTACAAAAGTATACGCTCCTGATTTTGGAGATCTTACCATTTTTATAGCTTTACTTAATCTTTTTGACCCTGTCTGTAATGATGCTACTGATTTTTTTGCCATTGTCTAATTTTTTAAATCTATACTCTTTGTAATGAGTCTTTAGATATTTAATTATTTAATTTCTTTATGAACAGTCATTTTTTTCAAGATAGAATTGAATTTTTTAATTTCTAATCTATCTGGAGTGTTCTTTTTGTTCTTGGTTGTTATGTATCTAGAAGTACCTCTTTCTCCTGATGCTTTGTGCTCAGTACATTCTAAAATTACTTGAACTCTGTTTCCTTTTTTTGCCATTGGTATAAAATTTTAAATTGCTTGAGCTTATTTAGTTAAAATTCCGTTAGCTCTCGCTTCTTTTATAACTGCAGAAATTCCTTTTCTGTTAATATTTTTTAATGCAGAAGCAGATATTTTTAAAGTAATCCATTTATCTTCTTCTGGAATATAAAAACGCTTGGTCATAAGATTAGCGTCAAACTTTCTTTTGGTTCTATTTAAAGCGTGAGATACATTGTTCCCAACCATTGCTTTTTTTCCTGTTAATTCACAAACTCTAGACATCTTTTCGACAGTTTTATAGTATTATCTCTAAACGAGGTGCAAATCTACAAATAAATCTAATCCCGAACAAAACAATCTTATAAATTTTTAAAGAATTTCTTTCCGAAGAATTTCAAGCGATTTACTGACTGTTTTGTTAATTACTTTTTCTCTTGGCTGACCAAAGTTGAATTTTTGCACAATCTCTTGGTCATCAGANACAAAAGCAATAAAAACAACTCCAACACCCTGGTTATTGTGATCTGAGGTCGGACCTGCATTTCCAGTAACAGCAATCGCATAATTTGTTTGTAATTTTTCCTTCACCCCTCTAGCCATTTCAATTGCTACTTCTTTACTAACAACACTTTCTTTATTTATGGTCTCCTTGGAAACACCTAGCAAATTGATTTTTGTTTCTGCCGTGTAGGCTACTATACTTCCTTTGAAATAATCAGATGCACCCGGAACAGAAACCAATGCAGATGCTATTTTTCCGCCTGTGACACTTTCTGCAGTAGCAATTGTCTTATTCGCTTTTTTTAGCAACTCACCCACCCTCATTTCTAAAGAATTCACTTCCTCTAAACCTGTAATTATTTCAGGAATTAATTGATACAGTTGATTTATTTTGTTGTCCAATTCGTTTTCTAAAATTTCTTTGTTAGTTCCCTTTGCAGATAAGCGTAAACGAACCCGTCCAAAAGAGGGTAAATAAGCTAATTTAATATAGGATGGTAAATTATTTTCAAAATCTTCAATTTTTTCAGCAATTCTACTTTCGCCTTGACCGTAGGTCATGATTGTTTTATGAATGATGTGTGGAAGCTTAAATTGTTTTTGAATTCTTGGCAGCACTTCTTTTGTAAGCAATCCTTTCATTTCATAGGGAACTCCAGGAAGAGATATAAACACAGTGTTATTTTCATAGAACCACATTCCGGGTGCGGTACCAAAATCATTCATCAACAAGGTTGCTTTTGAAGGCAGACTAGCTTGCGCTATTTGTACTTCTTTAAAAGGATGATTTATTTTTTTAAACAGCTCTTTAATATGAGTTAAAACTTCTGGATATTCGACAAGGTCATCATCATTAAAGAAAGCTGCAATTGTTTTTTTAGTAATATCATCTTTTGTTGGACCTAACCCTCCTGTAATAATTACTATTTCGACTCTTTCTTGAGCTAGTTTTAAAGCATTTAAAATATGCTGTTTATCGTCCTGAATGGAAGTTATCTGATGAACTGTAACTCCAATTTTGTTTAATTGCTTTCCAATCCACTGCGAGTTGGTGTCAACAATTTGACCAATGAGTATTTCATCTCCTATCGTTATAATTTCTGCATTCATGATGTTGTGTTAGGATACAAAAATAGGAACAAGTATTAATATTTTAATTAAATTTGAGGATAAATATCATATAAATGAAAGTCACCTCCAGTTTCTTGTTTATTATATCAATCATTATCTCTTCTTGCTCTTCAATAAATATAAAAAAATCAGAGGAACAATTGGCACGTATTCCATATACAAGTTTTTTAGACAATTCGGATCGAGAATATTTTTTATACCTGCCCAAAGGATATAAAGAATCAGATAAAAATTGGCCAATTTTGATGTTTCTTCATGGAAATGGTGAACGTGGAAATGGTAAAAGTGAGTTAGACTTTATACAAATTCATGGACCTTTATATGAAGCATGGGTTCAAAAAAGAGACTTGCCTTTTATTATTATAGCTCCTCAACTACACATGTTTGATTTGGACAAACCAGGAATGAGCTACATCACAAATAGAACCAGCGCATCAATTCCAAAAAGACTAAAAGTGGGAATTCCTAAGAGACCCAACCCTAGCTACACATCTGAAAAATTAAATAGTTTAAAGAGTGATTCAATACCCGAATCCACGATAAATTTTATAAATAAATACGGATGGAATACTGTGCAAGAAGATTTAATAAGCATGATAGACAATACTTTAAAAAACTACAAGTCTGACGAGAAGAGAGTCTATTTAACAGGTTTAAGTTTTGGTGGATACGGAACTTGGCACANAGCGAGNAAATATCCAAATAAATTTGCGGCTATAAACCCTATNGTAGGATATGCATTTCCAGACTTAATAAAATCGATTGCTGATAAAAAAATACCAATTTGGAATATTGCCGGCGGAAAAGACAAAGCAGTACCCGCAAAATA
>JGI26080J50196_1000737_pt1 | contig 14644 bp, 13 predicted proteins | sample SaaInl0LU_22_DNA_FD_50196 | JGI IMG/M metagenome (IMG submission 50196)
AATTTCGCGCAGTAAACTGCGCTCCCACGTTGTGATCTGTGGGTTTAAGTCTCTTTGTGGTAATCCTTTTGTGGGAGCGCAGTTTACTGCGCGATTTAAGGCGGCGCGCCACAGTCGTATTCTGCATATGCGTTGATGTTGGTGCTTATGCAGGCGCGTGAGTTTTATATTCAGCAATTTCGCGCAGTAAACTGCGCTCCCACGTTGTGTTTCGTGGGTTTATGTCTCTTTGTGGTAATCCTTTTGTGGGAGCGCAGTTTACTGCGCGATTTAGCGATTTAGCGCGGCAAGCCTCGCTTCTTGACGGGCTTTCATATTTTTTATGATTGCTTAAGCCTGAAACTTACTTGCTCTCTTTTTATCGTCCTGTGAAAATACATACAATTTAAGTTTTACTAAGGTCAAAGATTCGTAGATGTTAGCACTCAATAGACTGGACCTTTCCAACCTGCGCGGTGATCTGTTAGGTGGCCTAACGGCTGCAGTGGTCTCCTTGCCTTTAGCCCTTACCTTTGGCGTTGCATCAGGGGCGGGTGCGGAAGCAGGCCTTTATGGCGCTATTTTAATCGGCCTGTTTGCATCACTCTTCGGTGGTACCTCAACGCTAATTTCAGAACCGACAGGCCCTATGACAGTCGTTATGACGGCTGTTATCAGCTCGTTGATTGCGGCGAATCCCGAGAAGGGGCTGCATATGGCGTTCACTGTCGTAATGATGGCGGGTGTCTTTCAGATTTTGTTTGGTTATTTGCGGCTCGGTAAGTACATAACGCTAATGCCCTATTCGGTGGTCTCAGGCTTTATGTCGGGAATAGGTGTCATACTCATTTTGTTACAATTGGCACCTGCACTCGGTCAGAGTGCGCCGGCCGGGGGCGTCATAGGAACGCTGCAGCAGTTGCCAGAGCTGCTTACAAATATCCGATTCACTGAGCTAGCGCTTTTCATTGCGACGCTCTCCATTCTGTTTTTAACGCCTGAACGGTACAAGCGATACGTGCCCCCGCAATTAATCGCTCTAGTCGCCATTTCAGTTTTGTCTGTGCTACTTTTCAGCTCCAACGGTATTCAGCGTATTGGCGAGATTGATGTATCACTGCCATCCATCATCATGCCTGAATTTACTCGCGAAGAGCTACGCATGATGCTGATCGATGCGATGGTATTGGGTATGTTGGGTTGTATCGACTCCATGTTGACCTCAGTAATAGCCGATAACCTGACGCGGACAGAGCACAACTCTAACAAAGAGTTAGTAGGCCAAGGGCTTGGCAATATCATGTCGGGTCTGTTCGGTGGTCTGCCGGGTGCTGGCGCCACCATGGGCACAGTCGTCAATATACAGTCGGGGGGGCGAACATCGCTCTCGGGTGTCATACGCGTTTTGGTACTCTGTGTCGCGGTCTTCGGTGCAGCTTCGCTTATAGAGAATATTCCCTTGGCGGTGCTTGCGGGTATTGCGGTAAAAGTGGGTGTCGACATTTTAGATTGGTCGTTTATTAAGCGTGCCCATCGAGTGTCAAAACATAGCACCATGATTATGTATGCGGTGCTGTTGTTAACCGTTTTTGTCGATCTTATTGTCGCTGTTGGTGTCGGTGTATTTATCGCCAACGTCATTATTATTCAAAAGCTTTCAGCGGTTGAATCGGAGAAGATTCGCTCTATGTCCGATGTAGACGATGCGATACCGCTTGATGAAGAGCAACGCGATCTACTGAATGCTGCTCAAGGACGCTTATTACTCTTTTATCTATCGGGTGCGATGATCTTTGGTGTATCTAAAGCCTTGGCGCGCGAGCGTAAAGATATTGATAAACACGATGCCGTTATTTTTGATCTTAGCGATGTCTCCTACCTCGATGACACAATGAGCTTGTCTATCGAGAACGTTATCATCGAGGCGCTGGATTTGGGCAAGCATGTGATGGTTGTTGTGCGTACTAACGAGGCTAAAGAGAAACTGCTCAANCTGGGTCTTGATGAAACGCTTTCACAGAAGCACTTTACTCACTCGCGTACTGAGGCCCTTAGGTCATCGCTATCTCATTTAGAGATTACAAATCCTTAGCTCAGTTACTAGTAGGTATAACAAACGCCTGTTCAGAGTAAATTAGCCTCTTCTAGAGAGTATCCTGCATTAATTACTGAGGTGATTGGTGCAGACTCTCGGATTAACACACCACATCTTTGAGCAATTTCGGGCCTAAGAGATCACTTAGGCCGAAGAGGGTTAAGCCTTTTCGATTGTTCTACTTTATACTACTGCCAATGAGCCTCTTTTGAGCGATTCGTGCTTGCGGGCCTATCAAATTTTTGCTTTTTGTATGAGATACGGGAGCCGTCATGACGGATACGAGTGCGCCACAACCGAATAATCCACTTCATGGTATAACCCTTGCGGTTGTGGTTGAGCGCTTAGTTGATCACTATGGTTGGGATGAGCTGGCCGATAGAATTGATATAAACTGCTTTCAAAATGACCCCTCTATTAAGTCGTCACTTAAATTTCTGCGTAAACAGCAGTGGGCGCGAGATCAGGTTGAAAGCCTCTACCTAGATACATTTAACTAATCAGCTTGGTCTGGTTTTATTAAACAGTTTGAACAATCAGTTGAGAAAACAATGAAATTATTAGTACGCAACCTCGCCCGTTCAACCACAGAGTCCGAGCTTAAAGAGCTGTTTGAGGGTTTTGGTACCGTGCAGTACTGCACGCTGGTGATGGATCCGGTAAGTGGTGGATCTAAGGGCTTTGGCTTTGTTGAAATGCCAAAAGGGGGCGAGGCTAAGGTCGCTATGAAAAGTCTTAACAACACTCAGGTTAATGGATCGATCTTGCGTGTGAAAAGAGCAGAGGATAAGCCCGCTTCTTAAGCAGGCTCCCCAAATTTGCGCCTTCAAAAGGCGGTTTAACTGAGTTTTAACAGCTCCAGCATCACCGATTTATTAGCTTGGTCGGTCTTCTTGAATCATTTGTGCGGCTTTAGCCGCTATCATAATGGTTGGAGAACTGGTGTTTCCGGATGTGATGGTTGGCATAATAGACGCATCAGCCACCCTTAGCCCTTCTAAACCCATTACACGTAAACGATTATCGACCACTGCGAACTGATCATCCGGTTTCCCCATTTTACAGGTCCCTACGGGGTGGAAAATGGTGGTGCCAACATCTCCAGCGGCCTTTACGAGTTGTTCATCACTCTGAAAGGCAGTTCCGGGTAGATGCTCTTCGGGTTCATAGGGTTTTAATGCCGATTGGGCAACAATCTGGCGGGTCAGTCTAAGGCTGTCAGCGGCGACCTTTCTATCCTCATCGGTTGATAGGTAGTTAGGCGCAATTTCAGGCGCCGAGCTAGGATCGCTATCGCTTATTTTTACAGTACCCCGTGAGGATGGACGTAAGTTGCATACACTGGCCGTGAACGCTGGGAAGTTATGTAGAGGGTCGCCAAACTTGTCCAAAGAGAGAGGCTGCACATGATACTCAATATTGGGTGTTTCAACACCTTCATCTGAGCGAGCAAACATACCGAGTTGACTGGGCGCCATGGTCAGCGGGCCGCGTTGAAACAACGCAAACTCTAAGGCCATCATCGCCTTTCCCCAGAGAGAATTGGCCGTTTGATTTAGCGTTTTAATGCCCTTTACCTTGAATACGGTTCGCAGTTGAAGGTGATCTTGTAGGTTCTCTCCTACACCGGGGAGTGCGTGCTTCACCTCTATGCCTTTGCTGTTCAAAAAGTCCGGGTCCGCGATACCACTGCGTTGCAAAATAGCCGGTGAGCCAATGGCTCCCGCCGCTAAGATAGTTTCAAGGTTTGCACTCGCACTGCACCGCTCACCCTGATGCAAGAACTCAATTCCGGTGACGCGTTTACCTTCCAGTATCAGTTTGTCGGACAAGGCACCGGTTACAATTTTGAGGTTAGGCCGCGAACGAACAGGATCAAGAAATCCGCGCACACTCGACCAACGCCAGCCGCGCTTTTGATTGACTTCAAACTTACTGACACCCTGGTTATCGCCTTTATTAAAGTCGTTGCTGCTATTGATGCCAGCTTGGTTGGCGGCGTCTGAGAAGCGATCAAGAATATCCCATGAAAGACGCTGCTGCTCTACACGCCACTCACCGCCAGATCCATGGTGCTCTCCTTTACCTCGCCAGCTATCCTCGACTGATTTGAATACGGGCAGCACCTTATCCCAGCTCCAGTTAGTATCGTCGGTAAGCTCGGCCCACTCGTTGTAGTCACGCGCTTGGCCACGAAGATAGAGCATGGCATTAATCAACGTACTGCCACCTAGGCCCTTGCCCCGAGCGTAGATAATTGAACGCCCGTTGAGACCTTTCTCAGGCTGGGTTTTGTAACACCAATCGGTACGCGGGTTGTTGATGCAGTAAAGATAGCCGACAGGGATGCGCGTCCATATCCACTTCTCATCTTTACCTGCTTCAAGCAGCAATACACTTATGCTTGGATCTGCACTGAGTCGGTTGGCCAGAACACAGCCTGCTGCACCGGCCCCAGCGATGATGTAATCATAGCGACCTAGGTCTTTCATGGGCTCCCCTTAGGGTCATTAGCTCGTTAAATCATATGCGTCTGTTGAATGACACCGCGGTGCGTTTAAAAACCGTTATAACGTCCCGGCTTATGATTGACGCTGATCACGAAACTTATCAGAACAGCACCCAGTATTGAAATAATCAGTAGCCATATAGGCATTAAAAAAAGTCCGGCAGCAACCACTAAGGAGTCGCACAACATCAGGGTTTTACCCGCGGATATTCCGTATCTGTCTTGCAGTACGAGGGCGAGTATGTTGAATCCCCCAAGACTCGCGTTATGGCGAAATACAATGAGCATGCCTGTGCCGATTAGCAGGCCACCGCCTATAGCTGCAAAAACAGGGTCTATGAATTCAATCAACAACACCGCAGGAGTCAGTTCGGTAAATAGCCCAACAAGTGAGACCGAAACCAGCGTTTTGAATGTGAACAACCAGCCTCGACGAATCACGCCCAGAATGTAAAAAGGTATATTGATAATGAATAGGCTGAGGCCAAAGTTCCAACCCGTGGTGTAGTGGACAAGAAAGGCAACGCCGGCAGTCCCGCCGGTGAGTAGTTCGGCACTTTTTAGGTAGGCTAAGCCGATCGAAAGTACAAGGGTGCCTGTTAGTATCCCTTGTAGATCATCAAACAGTGTATGTTTGGTTGTATCCGTACTGCTCATGGTGCGCCTGCTTAGATCGAAAATAGTGAGACGCAGTTTAGAGGTAAATCGAAAGATTGTTTATTAGTTATTTGGATTCATAGCGAACGAACGCGCGTGGTCATACTTAGATGATTTTAGCGATCGCAGAGAGCCTTTCAGCGTTGTTAATCTCCTCGCACAGCTCTTCAAAGCTACAGGGTTGACCGTAAAAGAACCCCTGCGCGTAATCTATACCGATGTTAGCCAGAAGGTTGATGACCTGTTGGCTCCCGACGAACTCTGCAACTGTTCGCTTGCCAAGTGAATGTGCAATCTGATGAATGGCTCGCACCATCGCCTCATCACTGGGATCATTTAAAATGTTGGTAATGAAACTGCCATCAATTTTGACATACTCGACCGGTAGATTTTTTAGGTATCTAAATGAGCTAAAGCCTGCCCCAAAATCATCAAGGGCAAAACGACAACCCAGTGACCTAATGCTCTCTATGAATGTTAAAGCCGTGTCGATATTTTCAATCGCAGCCGTTTCTGTGATCTCAAATATTATCGTGTTGCTGGGTATCTCGTATTGATTGATAAGTGTTTCTAAGCGTGTAAGTAACTCCTTACTACCTATAGAACGACCGGATAGATTGATACTTAGCCTTAGTTCAGTTCCGCTTAGACGTAATTGGTTCACTCGTTCTAGTGCATTAGAGACAACCCACAGGTCGATCTCGCGCATCAGTCCACTGCGCTCGGCAACAGGGATGAAATCCGCTGGAGAGACCATGTCCCCGCGACTATCTGTCATGCGAACTAGTACCTCCTGAAACTCGGGAGTACCGGTCGCAATTTTAATTAGTGGTTGGAATTTGAGGATAAAACTATTCCGATCCAGCGCCTTTCGAATTTCGCTCAGAAGGTTGTACTCACTCAGGTTTGCGCGCTCTTTGGAGTCATTTTCGATATAAGTGTGGTATTGATTGCCCCCTGACTTTTTAGCGATGTAACAGGCCACATCTGCTTGGCGAATTACCTCAGATGCAAGTGTGTCTGGATCGCATACTGCAGTAATTCCAACGCTCAGAGTCACATCGAAGGCGAACTCATCCCAACGAAATACATAGCGCTTGATCAGTTTAATAATCTCTGTTGCAACCGTCTCTGCATTCTCAACATTGGTGTTAGGTAGTAGCAGTGTAAATTCATCGCCACCAACCCGTGCCAGAAGATCACTGGCACGTAAGCGGGTCATAATGATGTCAGTGATCTCTTTTAATAAGGTATCGCCGGCCTGATGCCCGGCCGTGTCATTAACCACCTTGAACTGATCGAGATCGAAAAAAAGCAGTGAGCAAGGGTTGCGCTTAGAGCTAGCAAGAATCCTGTCCGCTATGGAGGTGTTGAACGTATGGCGGTTAGCGATACCCGTTAACAGATCATGTTCGGCCAAAAATTTGATCTTCTGTTGTGTTTCATGTGTTTTCGATACGTCCCGCAAGACCATAACGGCACCGACTATAGCCCCAGTATGAAGACGGATAGGGGAGGCAGAAGCGGATATTATATGCGTTCTATCACTTGACTGAATCTGCGCCTTTGCATTCTCAATAACGACTCGTTTTTTCTCATGCAAGCATATCTCAAGAGGTGTTCGCACCGCTGTGTCATAGGGGCCCGATAACAGATGGATCAAGTCAGAGATATGGCTGCCCAGAACCTGCTCGGCTGTGGTCGCTGCCAGTAGTTCGGCAGCCTCATTAAACACCTCAATAAAACCATGCTCGTTAGTTGCGATTACAGCATCGGCGATGCTCTCCAAGGTCACAACCGAGCGTTCATGCTCAAGTTCTGTCTGGCGTTTACTCTCTATTAACCGTACTAGGGTACGTTTATTTTGTCGTAACTCTTTATTTAAAATTGAGAAACGTTCAAGTGAATTGCTGCGTTTTACACAATGCAGCGCGATTAATACATCGGACTGATTATCGGCCTTATGAAGAACAAATCGTGACCCCGAACAGCGAAGTGATAGTGCTGGGCTACTAACGGTACAATTTAGGGCTAGTTGTATGGGGCTAGTGGAGCGTGAGCAGAGCTTCAGTGATTCCAGAATATCCTGCTCTGTGTTATCAAAAAACTGTGCAATATTTTCTGGGGTGCTATTGGGTAATGAATGGGCAAATTGTCGCTCGGCCGCCCGGTTGTAGGCCAGAATATTTCCATGTCGATCACACAGAATAAAGATGTCTGACAGGCTATTGATTACGCGACGCGTACTATCATCAATCATCTCATTGAGCCGAGAAGTATTCGATGCCGGTTAACGCATCATTGTTAGTGGGTGGACTCAGATAAACAATGACGTTGCAGCAGGTATCACCCGCAGCAATTGTCTCTCGTAAAACAACCTTAGCGTATCCAGTGTTATCTGCTGTAAGTGTGCCAAAAACAGTGGAGGTCATCATGCATAGAGAGCGTCGTCCCACGACAGATTTACCAAAAGGGCAGCGGTTGTTAGTCAAAACTATTTTCTCACTGTCTAAACTGACTAAGGAGAACCCTCCGCCGATACGGTCTTTAAGATCAACCAGCACCTGGGCTAGTGTCGCAACGGGCAATGTCTCTAATTGAGCGGCTGTGCGATAGTCCTCGTTGATCCAATCGGCGATTTTCTGGCCCACAATACTGATATAGCCCGAGGCTTCTTCAATACCAATAAGTTTTTCAAGTGTTCCAGACAGTTCGCGTAGTAGATTGCGAAGAAAAATATCTCGATCTAGTGCAATATCGAGTTGTCTTACTGAAGGTCGCCCCATCTCGAGTTCCTATTTTGAGAGCCATTCCGTAGCCCGCATCAATCCTTGAGATTTGGTTTTTGTTTAGAGGTTTGAGTATAGTCAGTATTAATGATTTTGCTTTGGCTTCAGATGCGTCTTTTGCAAGTTGAAAAAACTTGTGGGTCTTGCGAGTAGGTAACCTTGAAGAATTGGAGCGCCGAGCTCTTTAAGCCGGTCGGCTTGTGCTTGAGTCTCTACACCCTCAGCCACTACGCGCGCGCTCAAATTTTTGGCTAAGCTCAAGGTAAACCTAACAACGTTAAGGCAGTGATCATCGTCCAGAATGTTGTCGACAAAGGTTCGGTCGATCTTCAGTTCTGATGGGTTAAACCGTTGTATATAATCGAGGCTAGCATAACCCGTTCCAAAGTCATCGATCGAGATACCTAAGCCCGCTTCGCGAACCGATTTGAGTACCTCGTTCGCATGTGAGTTCTGCTCCATAAACGAGGTTTCGGTCACTTCGATAATCAGTTGACGGTAGTCAACCTGGTGACGGTCGGCTGTTTGGCACACTATGCTCAGAAATCTTGGGTCATTCAGTTGTACGCCTGAAACATTAACTGACATATGGATATCAAGTTCTGTTGTCTCACGGATGATTCGATGTGTTAGGCAGGCTGTGTCTAGTACCCAGTTACCCAAAGCGCCAATTAAGCCTTCACGCTCAGCTAAGGGTATAAATATATCAGGGCGCACTGAGCCTAGATCGGGTAATGTCCAACGAACGAGTGCCTCAAGTCCTTTTATACGGTTCGTGTTGGCACATAATTGAGGTTGGTAGTGCAGCTCAAAGCCTTGGAACTGATTATCTATGGCATGGCTAAGTGCGGTGGTGAGTTCCATCTCGTTATACATAGTCGGACCATCGCTTTTGGCTAATTACGTTTAGTGTGCACTGACTTGGGTCTTAATGATGGGTAAACACCATCGCTCTGTGTGCGAACACCTTATTATGTCCAACTCAGTGCCCCCTAACTAAAGCGCACGGGGTTAGCTAGTTACAGGTAAAATTAGTTCAATATCCCTTAAAGCTCCAATGATTAGCGATCCTCATCAACATTGATTTCATCCTGCGACTCCTGCTGCAGGCGCCACATTTGTGCGTAACGGCCCATAGCGTTTAGCAGTTGATGATGAGTGCCCTGCTCTATAATTTGACCTGCTTCCATTACCAGTATCTGGTCTGCATCAATAACTGTAGATAGACGATGAGCAATAACAAGACTTGTGTGGTTTTTCGTAAGCGTCTCAAATGCATTTAAAATGGATTGCTCGGTGGCACTATCTAGAGCAGATGTTGCCTCGTCAAAGAGTAAAATGGGGGGCTGCTTGAGCAGAACCCGGGCGATAGCGATGCGTTGCTTCTCACCACCCGACACTTTTAAACCGCGTTCCCCAACACGCGTGTCGCTGCCATCAGGTAGCGAGGCGATAAATGGCCCCAAGTTGGCCAGCTCAATCGCCTGCAGAACCTCGTCAGTGGTCGCGTCGGGTCGGCCATAGGCGATGTTGTTGTAGATACTGTCATTAAACAAAACAGTATCTTGAGGAACCACACCTATAGCTTGTCTAAGACTCATTTGAGTCACATCACTAATTGATTGGCCATCGATACGAATGTCGCCCGAGTTGAGGTTGTAGAAGCGAAATAGTAGGCGTGCAAGGGTCGATTTGCCTGACCCACTTGCACCTACAATCGCCACTTTTTGTCCAGGTGAAACGCTAAAACTTAGGTTCTTTATAATGGGGCGCTTGGGATCGTAGGCAAAACTTACCTGGTCAAACTCAATAGCCCCAGCGCGAACCTGCAAGGCAGGAGCGTTATCAATATCTTGAACGGCGGGTGTTTTCTTTAACAGACCAAACATGTTTTCGAGGTCAGTAAGTGCCCGTCTCACCTCTCGATAAACCATGCCAAGGAAGTTAAGCGGCATGAACAGCTGCAATATATAGGCGTTCACCATAACCAGGGAACCCAGTGTTATGGCACCGCTGGCAACGTCACGGGCGGCCATCCACAAAAGTGCGACCATACCGATTGCAATTATAAGCGCCTGTCCCGAATTCTGTACCATCAGTGTCATACGTGTTTTAAGGCGTGCACTCTCTAGGTCTCCAAGGTTTACATCGTACTGACGTGCTTCAAACTCTTCATTGTTGAAGTACTTTACTGTCTCGTAGTTCAACAAACTATCGATTGCGCGTGTATTGGATTGCGAATCGAGTTGATTAGCCTCACGTACATAGCGGGTACGCCATTCCGTCGTTAAAACTGTGAAGTAGATGTAAAAGCCCACGCTGACGACAATCGCAAGCGCATACCAAACACTAAAGTTAACCAGCAGTATCGTAGCCACCATTGCTAGCTCGATCAGCGTAGGGACGATGTTGAACACAAGCATACGCATTAAGAAGCTGAATCCGTTACCGCCACGGTCAATATCGCGTGAGATACCGCCGGTCTGGCGCGAAAGATGAAACTCCATCTCCAGCTCATGCAGGTGTCTGAAGACCCTTAATACCATTCGGCGCATGGCGCGTTCAGTTATTCGGCTGAAAATAGCATCGCGTAGCTCGCTAAAAAATACCGAGGCAAAGCGCAAAAGGCCGTAGGCAATAATGAGTGCGAGTGGTACCACGAGTGTTGGGTTTAACGATTGATCAAGGCCGTCGACAATCTGTTTCAATACCCAAGGCATAGTGACAGTGACAAGCTTGGCAAGAATGAGAAGTATCAGCGCTATTCCCAATCGCGCGCGATAATCCCAAAGGTAGGGCCAAATCGTCTTTAAAACATCCAGTGCCTCGGACATTCCGACTGNGCGCTTTTTAGTGTGAGTGGTTTCTGGTGCTGAATCAGATCGTCGCACGCGGCCGTCCGTTTATGCATTGACTTATGAGCGTCTAGATTAGCAGATTATGCATAAGCTGAGGTATTGTCCTTAACGTTGAGCGACTGTTATTCGAGAGGCTCCTTAATCTAAAATATATCTTATTAAGAGCTTTGATATGGACCTGGGTGTGCGAAGTCTCTGTTGGAGAGCCATAAAAAATCAAAAATTGGTGCCGATACTGTGACAAAAATTAATAACTTTCATGTGCATGTCTATTACGACCCTCACTCCTTTGAGGTAGCGCGCGAACTGTGCGAGACCTTAGCACAGCAGTTTGAATTGCCAATGGGACATATGCATCAGCGCCCTGTTGGGCCGCATCCTGATTGGAGTTGCCAATTAACGGTGTCCAATACGCGAATAGGAGAGGTGATCAGCTATCTCTCGATAAATCGCCAGGGCCTTAATATTTTTGTCCATCCAGATACGGGACAAGATTTGGAAGATCATCGCGATAGAGCGATTTGGATAGGGTCTGAGAGGCCCTTAGACTTGTCACAATTCGTGACCTAGATTTTTGCTATCACAGATTTATGTTTAATCTTTGCAGTGAGTGGCCTTTTTATGAGGCTGATGTTAACCCGGTTAGAGAGACTATGAGATGGCAGTAACGATAAATGAGACCTCTTGGCCGCAACTGCAGCGCTTACGTTTTATAGAGCGTCAGCTGCTGTGGGAGCGAGAGGTGACTCAAACGATGCTGACCAGTGCATTTGGCATGACGCGCCCTGATGCTCAGGCGGCGCTTAACACCTACCTTGAATTTGCGCCGGAAAATGTTCGTCCTTATGAATCATCTGATCGCAGTTACAAACCAACATCAGGATTCAAACCCAAACTAATTCCAGATTCGGCTGAATCTCTGTTTACCATTTCGAGGCTCGCAGCACCCACCAACCCTGATTTCTACTCGGTTCCAGTGCTGAATCGAAGTACCGCGCCCGGCACGCTTGCAGCCATCTTAACCGCCATCGAGCATCGCGTGCGGTTCAATGCAGTATACGTCTCCATGCAGAACCCTGAAGGGACGCTTAGAACCCTTACACCCTGCGCAATTATTAGCGCGAGTAACCGCCTGCATGTGCGCGCATATTGCTGGCAACGTATGGATTATCGAGATTTTGTACTGAATCGATTTCGCACTACGCCCCAGTTTGATTTAGGTGAACCTGATCTACTCCCAGAGGATAGCGCCTGGGAGGAGAGTCTCGAAGTAAAGCTAGTGGCAAATACCGCTTTATCAGAGCAACAGCAGCGTTTAATTGAGGAGGATTATGACTTAGGAAAGCTAGAACCCTTCCAAATTCGCAAAGCGCTTATAGGCTATTTTCTTCAAGCAAACCTCTTACCGACCAGTCAGGCGGAGTTAGATGAGGCGAAGCTGTTGCCGCAGCGTTTCCCCGTTTTAGCGGTCAGTGCTGATACAGACGAGACCGTTATCTCATTCGCGTTTTAGCTATACTACGGCTATCCCACTAAGACTAAACAGCACTCTTGGGCGCCAACTACACCAAGAGTGCTTGTGTGGGTAACGCGTTAACCCCGTCCGATGAACGGCATGTTGGTTGCCATCACAGTCATGAACTGTACGTTGGCCTCTAGCGGTAAATTTGCCATATGCATAACAGAGTTTGCCACATGCTCTACATCCATCACTGCTTCTACTTCGATACGCCCATCCGCTTGCGGCATGCCGGTCGTCATCGACTGCGCCATCTTAGTGAGTGCATTACCAATATCAATCTGGCCGCAAGCAATAGAAAAAGGGCGTCCGTCTAGGCTGATAGACTTTGTCAAACCAGTGATCGCATGTTTTGACGTAGTGTAAGGAGACGAACCCCAGCGTGGAGCATGCGCCGAAATGGATCCGTTGTTAATGATACGCCCGCCCTGAGGCGTCTGATGGCGCATAATCGAGAAGGCCTTGCGAGCGCAGATAAATGAGCCTGTCACGTTAATATCAATCAGTTTGCGCCACTCAGTTACATCTATCTCATCAATAGTGGTTCCGAATATTGCAACGCCTGCGTTATTAAACAGTGCATCAAGGTGCCCCCAGGTTTGAAAAGCAAGGTCGAATGCTTGGTCTACCTGTGCCTCATCCGATATGTCACAGGGAAGCACGAGTGCGTTTGGATTGGATTGTGCTGTCTCCTCTAGAGCCTCGCGTCTACGTCCAACCAGCCCTACTTTCCAGCCGTCATTTAAAAAAGCCTGTGCGCTTGCTTGTCCGATTCCCGAACCGGCCCCAGTGATAATAATTGTTTTTGTCATATTCGGTCCTTAGGTCAAAGTTTTGATCTGTTCTGCATGATTAATCGGCTGTTACGGCCTGCTGTTGTTGTCTGCCAAGCCCTTGAATCTCTAGCTCCATAAGATCCCCCGCACGTAAGAAACGTTGTGGGTTCATCCCCATACCAACCCCCGAGGGCGTCCCTGTTGCAATGATATCGCCGGGCAGTAATTTCATGAACTGGCTCAGATGCGAGATGATTTGAGCGACGCTAAAGATCATGTCGTTGGTATTTGAGTTCTGTATTAACTCGCCATTGAGTGAAAGCCTTAGATCAAGTGTCTGAGGGTCGGTGATCTCGTCGCTTGTCACTAGCCACGGGCCCAACGGACCAAAAGTAGGGGCCGATTTTCCCTTTACCCACTGTCCGTTTCTTTCGAGTTGAAACTCACGCTCGGATAGGTCGTTAACGATGCAATAGCCCGCGACATAATTTAGAGCATCTGCCTCGCTGACGTACAAAGCCTCCTTGCCTATGACAACCCCAAGTTCAATTTCCCAATCACTTTTTTTTGAGTTACGGGGAATGATGACAGCATCGTTGGGGCCTGAAACCGATGAAGTTGCTTTGTTAAAAACGATCGGCTCAGTGGGGCGTGCCATACCGGCTTCGTCTGCATGCTTAGCGTAATTGAGACCTATGCAGTAAAAATTCGGTGGTGAGGCGATACACGACCCTATGCGCTCTGCTTCTGTTACGATTGGGAACTGTGCTAAGTCCAGCGCTTTAATGCGCTCGATTGCGGCCATAGATATGTCATTGGCCATGTAGTCGGGTACGGCGGACGATAGATCGCGGATAGCGCCTTGCTGGTCAATTACGCCAGGTTTCTCCTCTCCTATAGGGCCAAATCTTACTAACTTCATTTACCTCTCCTTATGAGTGGCTGGCTTAAGATCATCATTATAACGTCAGTCATAATACTCAATTCTATTAGAGACAAGCGGTCATTCCACCATCGACGAACAGTGTTTGCCCGTTAACGTAACTCGATGCTGGTGACGCTAGAAATATACAGGCGCCGACAAGTTCATCAATCTGGCCCCATCGACCGGTAGGTGTGCGTTTTTCAATCCATGCACAGAACTCAGGATCGGCTACTAGTGCTGCGTTTAATGGGGTATCGAAATAACCTGGAGCAATCGCATTGCAATTGAGCCCCAGCCTAGCCCAGTCAGTGGCCATACCCTTAGTTAAATTAGCGACAGCGCCCTTTGACGCGGTGTAGGGCGCTATGCCCGGGCGCGCCATCGCTGTCTGAACGCTTGCGATGTTGATGATCTTGCCATACCCGCGCGCAATCATATGATTAGCAACCGCTTGCCCCACATAGAAGACTGAGCTGACATTGGTTTTCATGAGTTGATCAAAGGTTTCGGTTGGGTAGGTCTCTAGCGGCTGGCGAA
>JGI26080J50196_1000742_pt1 | contig 14569 bp, 17 predicted proteins | sample SaaInl0LU_22_DNA_FD_50196 | JGI IMG/M metagenome (IMG submission 50196)
GTACTGCTATACCAAGTGGGAGAGTAGGTCGTTGCCTTTTTTTGAATCCCGAATACAGCAATGTGTTCGGGATTTTTTTTGTCCTATTCCCAAGGGAATATTAGGTATAGTCACATTTGCAATCACAAAAAAAAGGGAACCCAACGGGTTCCCTTTTTTTGAAGTTGTTTTTAGTAATAAATAGGGTCAATCTTCTAAAACGGAATTAAAATCTTCGAAAAAAGATTCGAATTGGTTCATGGATAGGGACAAGAATTCCATAGTTTGCTGCCATGTATTCTTATTGTTTATAGATACGCCCTCTAGTAGCACAAATACCCTTGAAATATCTTTGTCTTGATCTATATAATAAATCTCTTCAAACAGGGCATTTGGAAGGTAATTTTCTAACAATACGGCTTGAAGTGATTGTATTTTCTCCCATAATTCTAGGCGTCTTTCTATAGTGTCGTCTATATCTAAGCAGACCATTGCACTCTTTTTGTCAAAGTGGAATTTAAATTCTAAGCCTTTTATTTTTGTATTGTAAAGCGTCCATTTTCTAGGAAACGATTTTCCAAACGAGGTCCAAAAAAGCTGCCTTAATGCCTTAACTTCTACTTTGCTGTACATATTTAAAGAAAATAAGCGGTGGTTATCCCAAGAACAATGACCAATATCTTTCTTAGATTAAAGGAATGTCCCTCTGAGCTTTCGAATAGGATTACAGTGGCAATATGCAAAAGTACTCCTGTTACCAAAGCACTGAGTGCGCTTGACCATAGTGGTGGTAATGGGTATGAACTGTAAAATAGACTTCCCAATGGAGTCATTATGGAGAATAAGGTCATTACCAATAAGGCTTGGTAAAATTTAATGTTTGTTTTGAGTATAAAAATACTCAATATGACTGCAATTGTAATTTTGTGAATCACAATTCCATAAAGTAAGTGATGGTGATTGACAACAGGTATGCCCTCTAAAAAAGCATGTATGGATAAACTCACAAAAAGCATCCACGGAATTTTAGTGCTTTTTGTATCTAAATGTACATGTCCGTGTTCTGCTCCTTTAGAAAAAAATTCTAGGACTATTTGCAATAATATCCCCAATAAAATAAACAGGCCCATTTGCTTTGGATCTTGGTGTTCGTACAATTCTGGGAATAACTCAAAAATGAGCACTGATAATAGGAAAGCACCACTAAAGGCTAAAAATAATTTTAGTAGTTGTTTGCTTTTTGGCTGAAAGAGGAATACCCCAAAAAAGCTAAGAATTACTGCGAAAATAGGAAGGGCGTAAATCATTTTGTAAGGTGACCATGTATATGCACAGTCTTTGGATAGGTTTGGTATAAAATTAATGTATTTTTGTGGCTTAATCCAACGGAATGCAAGACAAAAATTTTAAGATGGTTGCTAAAACCCTTTTTGGGTTTGAAGATATATTGGCTAAAGAACTTCGTGATTTAGGGGCCTTAAATGTAGAAACTGCCATAAGAAGCGTCTATTTTGAAGGAGATACTGGTTTTATGTATAAAGCCAATTTATGTTTGAGAACAGCTACAAAAATAATTAAGCCTATAGCTACTTTTAAAGCCACAAATGAAGACAGTTTATACAGACAAGTAGCTCAAATGGATTGGACATCTCTGTTGGACTTAGANACTACATTTGCCATTGACACTACTGTTAATTCTGAGTATTTCACCCATTCTTTATACGTGTCTCAAAAGGTGAAAGACGCCATTGTAGANACTTTTAGAGAAGCTACTGGAGAAAGACCCAATGTAGACGTAAAACATCCGGATATTAAATTAAATGTACATATCCAAAATGAACAATGTACTATCTCATTAGATTCTTCTGGCCGTTCTCTTCATATTAGGGGATACAAGACGGCCACAAATATTGCTCCTATTAATGAGGTTTTGGCAGCAGGAATTTTACTATTGAGTGGTTGGGAAGGACAATCTGATTTTTTGGATCCTATGTGTGGTAGTGGCACCCTTCTTATTGAAGCGGCTATGATTGCTTGTAATATTCCACCCAATATCAATAGAAAGGAGTTTGCTTTTGAAAAATGGACAGATTTTGATTCAGATTTATTTCAGACCATTATAGCGTCTTCCTTAAAAAAAGCCAAAGATTTTCCATTTAAGATTATTGGTTATGACAAGGCGCCTTCTGCCATTAGAAAAGCACAAGACAATATAAGAGAGGCCCAATTAGAAGAATTTATTAGTGTGGAAAAAAAATCTTTTTTCAGTTCGGAAAAAGAAATGCCAGATCATTCACTTCATATGGTATTTAACCCTCCTTACGGGGAGCGTTTAGATGTGGATATGAAAGATTTCTATGAGAATATAGGGAATACACTCAAGAAAAATTATCCTGGCACACAAGCCTGGTTTATAACCTCTAATTTAGAAGCCCTTAAATATGTTGGATTAAAGCCCTCTAGAAAAATAAAGGTTTTTAATTCGCAGTTAGAATCTAGATTGGTTAAGTACGAGATGTATGCTGGTAGTAAACGGGCAAAATTTAATCCTTCTTTTACCTAGTCTATGAAAGCAAAAGCACTGTTGTATAATTTTATAGGGTTTACTTTTTTCTTTTTAATATTGAGATATTTATCAGTATTTGTGGTAGCAGAAGNACCTATTTATATGGTNGTTATTGCTGCTATTTTCGCTAATTTTTTAAGCCCTAAATTCGGTGTTGTGGAGACCGAAAACGGAAAAAAAATGATGATGAAATGGATTTTCGTTAAAGGCCTTAGAGAAATAAAATAGAGATGGGTTAAATTATGGCAGAAGAAATGATCAGAGGCAAAGATGTGTTTAAAGGTTGTCTCTTTACCTTTATAGCCATTTTCATAGTCATGGCTATTGCCACGGCTTTAGCCTTATTTTATCTCTTTTATTAAAGGCTCACGAACGCATCTGATGGCCTTTAAAAAAAACTTTATACAATTAAATTATAAGGATTGTTTTGAAGACTTTTTTTCCTCTTTATCTGAAGCCCTTTGTGCTTTTTTGATGCTTTTTTCTTCTGAAGCTGTTTGTAGTCTTTTCTTTTTAGCTTCTTCTGATTCTTTGTAAACTTTGGGTTTTTTGAAAATTGGAATTAAATAACTGATGCTGTAATTGTAACCTACCCCAAATTTGCTTTCTTCTGTTACAGCATTAAAGCCTGGCACCCAATTGTTCGGAAAGTTTGTGTTGTTGTCATGACTCAGTAAATAACCTCCTCTAACACTGGCGTTCAAAAAAATATTAGCAAATAATTCTACCTTGGCGCCAAAGACCACTTCCAGCCACATAGCACTTAAACCAGTGTAAGAAGGAAGGGTTTGATCGCTCACACCGAAGCCTTCAGGATTCCAATACCTATCTGTGTCAAATACAGCAAACTCATTAATTGTTTGGCTGTATTTGGCATAGGCTAGCCTACCTCCTAAATGAATCATATTGTTCATCCCATACCAATTATCATAGGTATTTTGATCTATACCTATCTTAAAATAGGAACCCTCAGGGGTGTAGGTGTAAGTGTCTTCTGTAATAGTCTTTTTTTCATTACCCAATTCAGCTGCCAAATAAAGTGTTTGGCTCAGTCTAAAGTCTGCAACCAGCTCTAGGCCCTCAAAATCAGGCTTAAGTTGTCCTAATATTTTCTTGCTAAAATCCATTCCTAAGCGAATGCCATAGGACTCNATGTGAGTAATGGTATCTTTTGGGTTTAGGTCTATTTTTTTTTGTTGTGCTTGTAACTGAAACACCACAAATAACCCTATTACACTAGTGATATATTTTAAGGTGTACTTCATTTTCATTTGTGATGCTTGGACTTAAGACAGTTATTTTTTTAATCCAGTTGTCTGTATCGGGTGTTAGTATTGGAATTAAGTTATCATAAGATACAATATACCCACAAGCCTTTGATATGTATTTTGGATTTGGGGTGTAGGATAGAATAAGGGCGTCAATATTACCGCTGACATTTCCTTCTGAATCTATACTTGCATTAGTCACCAGATAGTATTCTGTTTGATTGGTGTTAGGCACTAAAGGAATTAAGGCTTCTGTGATACTACTAGAACCAGGAGATATTGTAGTAATAGGCGTTGTTTTATCTTTTCCTACGATCAAAAGTCTTTCAGGTGCTTTTTCTAAGGTTTCATCAATGAAATTCACGAAAGTAATTCGCATCATTGGGGTATCTCCAGCAATACAGATGTCGTCTTTTTCACAGGACCAGAAGCAGCCCAATGCAATCACTAAGAAAAGTATACTCCTTTTCATATGCCTTTTATTTCTTCAAGCTTAAAAGTACAACATTTTCTACATGATGTGTTTGGGGAAACATATCTACAGCTTGTGTTTTGGTAAGATCGTATTTTTCCTTCATGAGGCCTAAATCCCTGGCTTGGGTGGCACTATTACAACTCACATAAACAATTTTTTCAGGAGCCATTTTAAGAATTTCTTCTACCACGTCTTTATGCATCCCATCCCTTGGAGGGTCAGTAATTAAGACATCGGCCTTGCCATGCAAGGCTATAAATGAAGGAGTGAATACATTTTTCATGTCTCCCACATAGAATTCAACATTGTCTATATTATTGTGTTTTGCATTGGATTTGGCGTCTATGATTGCCTCTGGGACAGATTCAATACCTATTACCTTATTCGCTTTTTTGGAAACAAACTGTGCAATGGTTCCTGTACCGGTATATAAGTCATACACCAGCTCATTGCCGGTGAGTCCAGCGAAATCTCTTGTTATTTTATACAAGTTATAGGCTTGGGCAGCATTGGTCTGATAAAAAGATTTGGCGTTTATTTTAAACTGTAAGCCTTCCATCTCTTCTATGATATGATCCCTACCACTAAAGCAAATGACTTCTTGGTCATAAATAGTGTCGTTGGCTTTTTGGTTTATGACGTACTGTAAGGAAGTAATGCTAGGAAACTGATTTTTTATTGCCTCTAGGAGCTTAATTCTGTTGAATTCATTATTTTCACAGAACTGAATCAGCACCATGTATTCTCCATTAGAACTTGTTCTAATCATGAGTGTTCTCAGTTCTCCGGTATGATTTCTAGGATTAAAAAATGTGATCCCCTCTGCTATTGCAAAGCGCTTTACAAATAACCTCATTTCATTTGAGGGGTCTGCTTGTAGGTGACATTTTTTAATATCAAGTATTTTATCCCACATACCAGGGATATGAAAACCCAGTGCGTTTCTGTCTTCTATGGTATCTTTTTCTTGAATTTCCTCTGGAGTCAACCACCTGCTGTCAGAGAAAGAGAACTCCATTTTATTTCTGTAAAAATACGCCTCAGGCGCTGCTGCTATTGGAGTCGCTTCTGGAAGTTCTATATGTCCAATACGTTTTAAGTTATTTAAGACCTCTTGTTCCTTGTAGGCAATTTGGTGCTCATAACCCATATGCTGCCATTTACACCCCCCACAAACACCAAAGTGTTCACATGCAGGTGTAACCCTTTTTTCTGACTTTTGGTGAAATACCACAGCGGTTCCTTCGAAATATGCTTTTCTTTTTTTTGTAGTTTTAACGTCTACAATGTCACCAGGAACGGCATTATTGATGAAAATTACGCGTCCGTCTGGTGCTTTTCCAACTGTCTTACCCTTAGCAGCAGTGTCCGTTACTAAGATGTTTTCGAATATAAGGGGATTTCTTCTTTTTCGCATGGGGCAAAAGTACTATCTTTTTTATTTAAAATTGTAGCTTTGTAGCAAACAGGCTATTTCTTTTTTCTAGCCTTTAGATCAGCAATCATAAAAAAATACCTATGTCTCAGACAGTAAAAATAAGTGCAGAACAAGCTATTCAATTAGAAGATAAATACGGTGCCCACAATTACCACCCATTACCGGTAGTTTTGTCTAAAGGTAAAGGTGTTTATGTATGGGATGTGGATGGAAATAAATACTATGATTTTTTGTCTGCTTATTCAGCAGTAAATCAGGGACACTGTCACCCCAAAATTGTGGGAGCAATGGTAGAACAAGCACAGACGCTTACTTTAACTTCTAGGGCATTTCATAACGACAAACTTGGCTTGTTTGAAAAATACGCCACTGAAACTTTCGGATATGATAAACTGCTCCCAATGAATACTGGGGCTGAAGCTGTAGAAACAGCATTGAAAATTTGCAGGAAATGGGCTTATGAAGTAAAGAATTTGCCTGAGAACTCAGCCAAAATTGTGGTGTGTGAGAATAATTTTCACGGAAGAACAACTACAATCATTTCTTTTTCTAATGATGCGGTTGCGCAGCATAATTTTGGACCTTTTACGGAAGGTTTTATAAAAATACCTTATGACAATGTCAATGCTTTAGAAGAAGTTTTGTCTTCTGACCCCTCTATTGCAGGTTTTTTAGTGGAGCCCATTCAGGGAGAAGCTGGTGTCTATGTGCCTTCTGAGGGCTACTTGGCAGCAGCTAAAGCACTTTGTAAAAAATACAATGTGCTCTTTATTGCAGACGAGGTGCAAACAGGCATAGCGAGAACAGGTAAACTTTTAGCTACTTGTGGAAACTGCGCTTGTTCTGACAGACACTGTAGTGGAACCCCAGAGGTGAAAGCAGATATTTTAATTCTTGGAAAAGCAATATCTGGTGGTGCATACCCTATTTCTGCAGTATTGACTAATGATGCAATTATGAAGGTCATTGCGCCTGGAAATCACGGAAGTACTTTTGGAGGAAATCCTGTTGCTGCTCAGGTTGGTATAGCTGCTTTGGAAGTAGTTAAAGAAGAGTCTTTGGCACAAAATGCCTTTGATTTAGGTAATTTGTTCAGAGCAGAGATTCAAAAATATGTAGATCAATCTAATATAGTAAATGGAGTTAGGGGTAAAGGCTTGTTAAATGCTATTTTAATTAATGATACGGAAGAAAGCGATACTGCTTGGAATATTTGTTTGGCCCTTAGAGACAATGGTTTGTTGGCTAAACCAACCCACGGAAATATTATAAGATTTGCACCACCATTGGTAATGAATAAAGAACAGCTTTTAGATTGCGTTTCAATTATCACTAAAACATTGGCTTCATTTGAGCAATAATCAAGGAAGTATTCATTTCCAATTAGTACTAATCAAGAAAGCATTCATTTCCAATTAGCACTAATCAAGGAAGTATTCATTTCGAATAAGGACTGTACNGGTATGTCATTTAAAGTAGGAGATAAGATTTGTGTGTTAGACCAAGATATTGAAGGTGTTGTTACTTCAATAACTGCTGCTGCCATAGAAGTTGAAACCACCTTTGGTTTTTTAATGAAGTTTTCTGCAAGAGAATTGCTTATTCTTCCTGAAGAAGGCTTAAAGGTATCTAATTATGATGTGGCTAAGATCAAGCATTTAAAANAAGATAAAAAGCCCAATTATAAGGCCAATGTTTCTAAAAAAGAAAGGGATGTGCCTAAAATGGAAGTAGATCTTCATATTGGCCAGCTCACCAATGCAACCAATCTCTCTAATTTTGAAATGTTAAATATTCAATTGGACACTGCGCAGCGCCAATTAGAATTTGCCATTTCAAAAAAAATACAAAAAGTGGTTTTTATTCATGGTGTTGGTGCTGGGGTACTAAAAGAAGAGCTCCAATATCTATTTAAAAGATACGATGGTATTCGTGTCTATGAAGGCGATTATAAAAAGTATGGTTTAGGGGCTACAGAGGTTTACATTACCCAACAAGTAAGTAGAGAAGTCTAATTATTTTGGTGTGGTGAAAACACCAAAATCATTTAAGTTCACATCAGTAATTCTCTTGCCATCTTGGTCAATAAAGCTTACACCACTCAATTGAATTTCATGCTTAAAATTATTGCCGTCTTCACTTAGGCTTGTATTGATGAATACTGTTCCAGCAGTTGCATTAGCATCTTTAACCACATTTACCCCTATTTCAGGAAGTACACTGCAGTAATAAGAAGCACTAATGCCTTCTGAAAAAATTCTGTAGTTAAGTGTAGTTTGATTGGGTATACTACTTTGTATGGTCTGTTCACTCACACTATTTTTTAGCAGTCCTTCCGGTAGCTGAAGCGCTAGAGATTCTGTGTCATTAATTTTAAACAATAATGTGGTCGCTGTGGTTTGGGTACAGCTTTCAATGCCTATTTCATTGAAGCTTATACTTTGAATAGTAATGTCCCCATCGCTGCAGCTTATAAATAAAGACAATAAGAGCACTGCTAAAAATAATTTGCGGATCATTGTGGTACTTTTCATCTTGTTTGAATTTGCTTTCAAATGTAATTATTTTCAATGCTTTTCTCTATTAATCTGTCAAATACATTTATTTAATATATTTTTATACTCCCATAAATAATAAAGAATGAAAGCTGTTTATTTTGACAATGCTGCAACCACTCCAGTTCGAACTGAGGTAATTAAGAGTATTCAAACCGCTCTAGAAAATTGTTTTGGAAATCCTTCTTCTACACACAGTTTTGGGAGGACCGCAAAAACGGCTGTTGAACAAGCTAGAAAAACCATAGCAGCTACTTTAGGGGCCCATCCTTCTGAAATTATTTTCACTTCAGGAGGGACAGAAGCAGACAATATGGTTTTAAAGTGTGCTGTAAGAGATTTGGGTGTAAAGCATATTGTGACTACCACAATGGAGCACCATGCTGTTTTGCATACTGTGGATGAATTGGTTGCGTTTAATGGAGTTACCCCTCATTATGTTGCTGTAGATGCCAACGGAAATCCAGATCTTTTGGATTTAGAGAAAATATTGAGTGGTTTAAATGAAAAAGTTTTAGTGAGTTTAATGCATATCAATAATGAAATTGGAAACATCTTAGATTTACCCACTGTAGCAGCTTTGTGTGAGTCTTATGGGGCTTATCTTCATTCAGATACAGTCCAGTCAATAGGCCATTTTCCTTGGGATTTGCAAAAAATTAAAATTCATTTTTTAGCTGCAGCAGCACATAAATTTCATGGACCAAAAGGGATTGGTTTTGCCTATATAAGAAAAGACACTCCTTTAAAGTCTTTTATTGCTGGTGGTGCCCAAGAGCGTGGCTTTAGGGCCGGAACAGAACCCTATCACAATATAGTAGGCCTTGAAAAGGCTTTTGTCTTGGCTTATGAACACTTAGATAATGAGCGCAACTATATAGAAGGCTTAAAAAAGTATTTTATCAGTGAAATAAATAAAACCATTCCTGGGGTTTCATTCAACGGTTTTTCTGGGGATATGGAAAAGAGTACCTACACCTTAGTAAATGTTCGCTTGCCTTTTAATGCCCAAAAGGCACAGATGTTATTGTTTCACCTAGATTTAAAAGGAATTGCCTGCTCTAAAGGAAGTGCTTGTCAGTCTGGAAGTACTAAAGGCTCACATGTGTTGTCTGCCTTCCTTTCAGAAGCGCAATTGGCCATGCCTTCTTTGAGATTTTCTTTTTCCTCATTTAATACCAAAGAAGAAATAGATTATACGATTAATGCCTTAAAAGAATTTTCTGAAAAGTAAGATTCTAGGAATTTATTAAACCTATTATTTTTCGTAAGGAAATTTTCTACTGGCTTGCCTCATCATAGAAGCGATCAATTCTGTAGTGTTTTTGCCGGTTTTTCTATCGATTTGTTTTTCGTATTTCCACAGCAGTTTTCCGGTTTTGACATCGCTTATTTTAATACCAATTCGACCGTATTTAGTATTCCCTGTTACATAATCAAGCAGTTTAAATGCTTTGGTGTCTCCTCTAGACAGTTGTACATTAAGGGTTATAGTACCGCTAATAATTGCGTCTACACCTAGAATTTCTCCCAATTCTTTAATGCTGTAAATGTCTAAAGACTGATAGCTTACCTCACGTTTTTTTAAAAAAGCATTGGTGTCTTTAATGTTTTGAAAATCTACCCTGTAATGCTTTCTTTTCTCCATTTTCAGAAAGTAAGTTTCAAGGGCCTCTTGTACAGCAATTCCCTCAGAGGCTTCTAGTTCCAATTGCATTTCATCACTTAATTCCTGTGCTAGATTTACGGAAGCTAAAAAAGGAAGAATAGCAATGCTTTTATGAGAGGCGCTAATGTTTTTGAATTGCTTGTTTTCATAAATATTTTTTTGACCTAGTGCCACTTGAGTGAAGAAAAAAGTCAAGGTTAAAATGCTTAATAAAGCCCTGTTGGGTATAGTTAATAAATGATTTTTCATAGTGCTTTTAAAGAAGTAACAAAGTTGTATATACCTGGGTATTTCCTAACATATCTACTACTTCTATTTTTAATTCGTTATTTTTTTTAAGTTTTGTACGCGCGCCAATATGATGGGTAAGTGTATTTGTTTTGGGCTCGTATTCCATAAGGATCCATTCTCCGTTTAAACTTCCAGTATAAGTGTCAATGCCAGTTTCTTGGTCTTTTATTTCAAGACTTAAAAATTGATAATTTCTAATATTTTGATTGCCCTTAAAGTTTTTTGGACGTATGCTTGGTGGTATAGAATCTTGCTGGATCACATAAGTACCCAATTTATTGGTTTTTGTACTCAGCCATTCGCCTTCTTTTTTAGTGCTGCTGTAGATAAAAGATTTTGAACCGAGCCTATAAGCAATGTAACTGTATTTGGAAAAGGCGCTGTTCTCTGAATTAAAACTTAAGGTAAAAGGTTTTTTCACCGCCCACATAGGTTTGTGAACTTTAATGGTGTCTCTGCTTGTTTCTAGGTTTAAATAAACGTCTTCATAAAAGCTATTTGCTGGAAAATAAAGACTGCCATGGGTGAGTTTATAGTGTGCGGGATTTTTAAACAACACCGGGAAAGGTGTTTTAAACAAGGTTTTTTTTACTATTGCCTCATTTAAAGTCCCTATTACGGGTATCTCAATCCTAATATTATTGCCATGCAGGTCTATTAATTCAAGCCTAACGTCAATAGTTTCCCTTGGTTTTAAGCTAATGATTCCTTTGTTTTTTAGCGACTTAAAAATGCTTAATGTTTTTTTATTCTGTTGAAAAATTTGAACAATACGTTCCCTATTTTTAATTAAATGCGGATAATCAATCAGGGTATTTATGCCTTTGGTTTCATTAAATGAAATTTGGTCTAATTTAATTTCAGCATTTAGTGTGTCATTTACAGAAAGTTTATAGTGGTAAATTCCATTTTTATTGGCTGTGAGCTCCTGTCTATCATAGCCTTTTAAACCTATATAAAAGGATCCCTTTACCTCAATAGGATTGGCTTGATAAACACCTTCAGGAGTTCTTTTAAATGAAATTTGGACTTTGTTTTCACTTTTATTGACATGGCTGTTTTGACCTATGGGGTAAGCAAATAATTTTTGTAGGGTAGGAGGTGTTTTGTCTAATACCTCATAGGAAAATTGGAGTGGGTTTATGGCTATAGGAGTGCCCGTTTTTCTCATTTCAAAATGAAGGTGTGGTGCAGTAGAGCCTCCGGAATTTCCCGAATACGCAATAGGGACCTCTTTATTCACTTTGAGGCTGTCTTTTTTTGGAAACAGCTGTATGGTGAAAGATTTATTGGCGTATTGTTTCTCTTGGACAAAATTTTCTATTTCAGGGGAAAATTTTTGCAGATGTGCATATACACTTGTAGTACCGTTATAATGATTCACATAGAGCGCTTTTCCATAGCCCCAATGTGAAATCTTTATTCTAGATATGTAGCCATCTGCTATTGAGAATACTTTAAGTCCTTGCTGGTGTTTTGTTTTAATATCCAAACCTGAGTGAAAATGGTCAGACCTCAGTTCACCAAAATTTCCTGCCAATAGCAAAGGAATATTTAGCGGCGGGCTATAAAGACTGTCAGACGCATTTTTATTCAGCGCTTCTTGAGCGAATGTTTGTCCAAATAACATTCCTAAAATGATAAAAAAATACACTGTTTTCATATGATATTCAAAAGTAAATAAACTGCCTCATATACCGAAGGTCTTAGAGGCTTTATACTAATAATTGAGTCACTGATTTTGAGCAGTTTTTTAATAAATTTAAAAGTATTGCACCGCAATTCTAAGAATACGAAGTTTTATATTAACTTTGTTACAATAGTATGGACAGTTGCAAATGAGTAATCTTAAAGAAATTGTAGGTTCTTTAGAAAATAAGGTAAGCAAATTGGTTCACCGCTTAGAGGGGGTTAAAGAGGAATCTACCCTTTTAAAAAATGAACTTAATGAAGCAAATAAAACTTGTGAATATGCAAAATCACAAGCCACTTATTGGGAAGAGAAATACAATGCTTTAAAATTAGCACAGTCTATGTTAGGCAGTGATGAAAACACTACCGAAGCGAAATTGAAGATTAACACCTTAATAAAAGAGCTTGACTATTGTATAGGGGCGCTCTCAAAATAATGTATGTCAAATACGTTTAAAATAAAGCTTTCAATTGCTGACAGGGTATATCCATTGACGATTGCTCCTTCACAAGAAGAAGGCCTGAGAAAAGCCGCTAAACAAATAGAATTGCTTGCTAAAAACTTTGAGCAAAATTATGCTGTGAGGGATAAACAAGATGTTTTGGCCATGTGTGCCTTGCATTTTGCCTCAAAGACTACTCAGAGTAATATAGAAGAATCTCAAGATAGTAAAGAGGTTCAAGAGCGTCTATTGGCGCTTGAGGAAGTGATTAACAACTCGTTAGGATAATACGTTCTTTTAAATAACATCATTGCCCACACTGGTATTTATTTTTTGACAAACTCAACACTAATTTTTTATGAAAGGGTGAGTTTAGATTATGCAAGCATGCCTTACTCGTATAAGGAAACTTAAGTAATTTGTTAGCCCTAAACCTGTTTATACAGAGTTTGTTCAAAACCCAATCCAATGTGGGCTTTTTTTATATAATTAATTTAACAACCATGGATAGTACAACAATCATAATATCGGCCGTTTTAGGCCTTGCAGTTGGTTTTGCTATCGCAAAGTTTTTGGAAAAGGGGAAAGCCTCAAAGACCATTATCAATGCGAGAAAAGATGCACTTGCAATCATTAAAAACGCCAAAAATGAAGGCGAAAACATTAAAAAAGACAAAATATTTCAGGCCAAAGAGCGCTTTTTGGAATTAAAAGCGGAACATGAGAAGGTGATACTTTCTAAGGAGAAAAAAATTGGTGAATCTGAAAAGCGCAGCAGAGACAAAGAATCTCAACTGAGTAATGAATTGTCTAAGACAAAAAAAATAAACGATTCTTTAGAGCAACAAATTACAGATACGGCACATAAGGCTGAAATTTTAGANAAAAAGCAGTCAGAATTAGATAAGCTACACAAAAATCAAGTGCAACAATTAGAAGTTATTTCTGGTTTGTCTGCAGATGAAGCTAAAGAGCAGTTATTGGCTTCTTTAAAAGATGTGGCTAAATCAGACGCAATGGCTTTCATGCAGTCTACCATGGAAGAGGCTAAACTAACTGCNCAGCAAGAAGCTAAAAAAATTATCATTAACACCATTCAAAGAATAGGTACAGAGGAGGCGGTAGAAAACTGTGTTTCTGTATTTAATCTTGAGTCAGACGACGTTAAAGGTAGAATTATTGGTAGAGAGGGTAGAAATATCAGGGCTATTGAAGCAGCCACAGGAGTAGAAATTATTGTAGACGACACTCCAGATGCGATCATTTTATCTTGTTTTGATTCTGTACGTAGAGAGATTGCGAGATTGTCTTTACACAAATTAGTCACAGATGGTAGAATTCACCCTGCTAGAATTGAAGAAGTTGTCAAGAAAACAGAGAAGCAAATAGAAGAAGAAATTATAGATATAGGTAAACGTACTGTAATTGACTTAGGGATTCATGGCTTACATCCTGAACTTATAAAAGCGGTAGGGCGAATGAAGTACCGTTCTTCTTATGGACAAAACCTATTGCAGCACTCTAGAGAAGTAGCCAAGCTTTGTGGTGTTATGGCGGCAGAATTAGGTATTAATGCCAAACTGGCCAAGCGCGCTGGTCTTCTTCATGACATAGGTAAGGTTCCTAATACAGAAGCTGAGGTAGAAACACCTCACGCTATTCTAGGAATGCAATGGGCTGAGAAGTTTGGAGANAAACCAGATGTATGTAATGCTATTGGAGCCCACCACGATGAAATTGAAATGAATACGCTTATTGCTCCAATTGTACAAGTCTGTGATGCTATTAGTGGCGCAAGACCAGGGGCTAGAAGACAGGTGTTAGACTCATATATACAAAGATTAAAAGACCTAGAGGATGTTGCTTTTGGTTTTCCAGGAGTACAGAAAGCCTATGCCATTCAGGCTGGTAGAGAATTAAGGGTTATTGTAGAAAGCGAACGCGTTACAGATGACCAAGCTTCTGAGCTATCCTTTGAAATTTCTCAAAAGATACAAACAGACATGACTTACCCAGGCCAAGTTAAGATCACTGTCATTAGAGAAACTAGGGCTGTAAATGTAGCCAAGTAGTTTAGTGATTCACGCATACAAAAAAAGCCCTGCTCAACGAGCAGGGCTTTTTTGTTGTTTTAAAGTATGGTTTTAGTCTGCTGAATCTTCCTCAGCAACTTCTTTGCTAGAAGCCTCTTCC
>JGI26080J50196_1000748_pt1 | contig 14542 bp, 15 predicted proteins | sample SaaInl0LU_22_DNA_FD_50196 | JGI IMG/M metagenome (IMG submission 50196)
TCCATCGCCCAAAAAACACTATTTACTGCCGCGCAAAGAATACCGTCTTTACTAATAGCCATGGCATTATCGTTGGGTATACCGCCTGTAAAATCGAAAGGGTTACCCTGAGGTGTTAGTCGGTAGATGGAAGTGCCAAATCCCGCCACTGGATCAGAGACCGAAGTGGTTTTTTTTGTTTCGGTCGATGCCGGGAAATTTCTATAATTCTGGAGTAGCTTTTGTCCGGCTAAGAAGCTTTTGTAACCCTCTCCTCCGGGTATGGGAGCTCCTGTAGGGTAGAGAAATGATAGTACTTCGTTTGGTGCTGCCTTTGGGTCAAACGTTCCTTCATAGGTAGCTTGAACGGAATTCTGCACATATCCTTGTCCAAAAGCGCTTGTAGCGCCAATTAGAAAAACAAAAATCCACTTATTCATTAGGTCTGTATTACTCCTGGGTTATAGCGCTTCATTTCAGGATTATTATTCGACATTTCGATACCGAAACTCAGCCATTCACGGGTTTTCGCCGGGTCAATGATAGCGTCCACCCATAATCTAGAAGCTGCATAATAGGGGCTGGTTTGACGTTCATAGCGTTCTTCTATATCTTTTTGCAGGGCGTCCAATTCTGATTGAGTCAATTCTTTTCCACTGCCTTTTAGCCGAGATTTCTCTATTTGAAGCAACACTTTTGCAGCTTGTTGTCCCCCCATAACGGCTAATTTTGCGTTGGGCCATGCAACAATAAGACGCGGATCGTAGGCAGTCCCATTCATAGCGTAATTCCCAGCACCGAAGCTGTTTCCAACAATCACCGTGAATTTAGGAACTACAGAATTTGCCACCGCATTGACCATTTTTGCGCCGTCTTTGATGATACCGCCGTGTTCGCTTTTACTCCCGACCATGAAACCAGTGACGTCTTGGAGGAAAACGAGCGGAATACGTTTTTGATTACAATTGGCAATAAATCGGGCNGCTTTATCGGCACTGTCGGAATAAATGACGCCACCAAATTGCATTTCACCCTTCGCGTTTTTCACAATGGCTCTATTGTTGGCAACAATTCCTACTGCCCATCCGTCTATTCTAGCATACCCACATAGAATAGTCTGTCCGTAAGTCTCCTTGTACGGCTGCCAACTCTCTTTATCGACAATACATTCAATAATCCGAAGGCTTTCAAAGGGTTTCCCATCTCTAGGCACAAAGCCGTAAATAGCAGAGGTGGCCCGTTCAGGATCCATAGATTCCGTACGGTCAAAACCGGCCTTAGGAAACGCGCCCATTTTATCCACCAATCCGCGAATAGTGCTGATGGCCTCCTGGTCGTCTTCACATTTATAATCGGTCACCCCGCTGATATCGCAATGCGTATCTGCGCCGCCTAAAGTCTCATTGTCAATGGTCTCGCCAATGGCAGCTTTTACCAAATAAGATCCTGCTAAGAAAATACTTCCTGAACCTTTCACAATGATACTTTCGTCGCTCATGATAGGTAAATACGCTCCGCCAGCGACACAACTTCCCATGATGGCCGATATTTGCGGAATACCTAGGCTACTCATGACTGCATTGTTTCGGAAAATGCGACCGAAGTGCTCACGATCCGGGAAGATCTCATCTTGTAATGGAAGGAATACGCCTGCGCTATCGACTAAATAAATGATAGGCGTGTGGTTCTCAAGAGCGATCTGCTGCGCGCGTAAATTCTTCTTTCCTGTAATTGGGAACCAAGCGCCGGCCTTCACGGTAGCATCGTTCGCTACAATGATGCATTGTGTGCCTTTAACATACGCAAGCACAACAACAACACCACCGGCAGGACACCCGCCGTATTCCTCATACATGCCGTCTCCAGCAAAAATCCCTAGCTCTAGGCACGTCTTATCAGCATCCACCAGGGCGTCCACCCGCTCTCTCGCGGTTAACTTCCCTTGGTCTCGTTGCCTTTGCAACTTCACTGAACCACCGCCTTTGGCTAGGATGGCTTCACGACGCTTTACTTCGCTGAGTAAGAGCTTTAAGGCGTCTTCGTTCTTATTGTATGTTAGGTCCATAGGCTGATGTGGTTCTTACTGCGGTGATAGTTATTTAAACGCATTGAGGTAATCCCAACTGCTACGCCCTAAGTTAAAGAACAGATCTAAGGCACTCAAGTTGTTTTGAAAACCATTTTTATGGGCAAAAACCTGACCGTACGTGGGGTAGTTTAAGCCGGAATCTAACTTAGGATGAATACCTCTAAAGTCCTGTATCTCAGTAATAGCGATGTATTCGGTGGTTTCGTGATGCGGCACTTCTACCTCGAGCCAATGAGAAAATAACGCAATGGTTGCTGCATTTAATTCCCATAGTGTCTCGAATCGTTCCTGTAAAACCGCTTGAACATCGGGGAACAGCACTTCAAAGTAGGGGGCATTTGCATAGGCACTTTCTATGGCCTTTAAATGATCTTTTGTCCAATTTTCACTGTAGCTGATCTTAACCTTTTTGATTGCTTTGCACTTTCGCTCAACAGGAATACTAAGTTTCAGGAGACCGTTAGGACCTGAAATGTGCATTCTGGATCGGTAAGACTGCTTTTGAAAGTGCTCGTGCGCTTCTAAAATATAACTCTTGGACTGCACTGCACGAGCCAGCCATTCAATAGGAGGAAAGTAGGCAGTGCTGAGCAGAACGTGCATTAGGCGGACTTGCGCTTTCTGCGAACAATAACGACTATCTGATAGAGCACTACGAATACTACAAAGTGCCAGAAATAGCTCGTACGTTCACCATTCGCATTGACCAGTGTAAACACACGATCAGTTCGAATCTTTGAAAGTCCTTCACCGTGTTTATCATAGCTCATCCAGATAAATACAGGTTTACCTACGATATGATCGGAGGGAACATAACCCCATTTACGACTGTCTAATGAATTGTGTCTATTATCACCCATCATCCAGTAATAGTCCTTCTCAAAAGTATACGTAGTTGACTCATTACCATCGATATAGACTTTTCTGTCTTTAGTGATTTTTAGATCGTGACCTTCATATTCTGCGATGATTCTGCGGTAGCTATGCAGATTTTTTTCTGTTAATTCTACCGTTGCGCCAGCTTGTGGTATATAAATAGGTCCAAAGTTGTCCCATGTGTCGTTGTACGGACGTTCGCCGTGCCCAGTATCTGGGTTAGGGAATAATATTTCCTCAGCTTGACCTTCCTGAATTAACAAGAGACCTGCTGGTAAAGTACTATCAATAGGGGTTCCAGGCCTGTCCGCACTTATAGGCCAAAGGGCCTTAACAGCGGGTAACGATTTGATCGCATCTACATGACGTTCTTGAAGGAACATGATGTATTCATTTTGGCTGCGTTGATATACGTCCTGATCTGTCGGGTACTGTCGTTGTTCTTCAGACGTTAAATAATTAATGTCAAATTTTTTCTTGAGCCAATCTTTATTGAAGCTTGTACCGTCGGTTTTGATGTAGTAAAGAAATTGAGGGTAGCTGTTATCCGGGAACTTGAAGGCATTCCCGTTTAGAATAACGGTCCGGTCTACTATGGTCAAGGTATCTCCAGGCGCGCCCATACAACGCTTAACATAGTTCTCCTTTTTGTCGACGGGCATAGCATCCATAGGATAGTTAAAAACCACAGGATCGCCTGCCTTTATGTCTTCAAAAGCGGGAAATCTTAAGTACGGTATTTGAGGCCAACTTACATATGAAGGTGCCCCTAAGAAGGGAATACGGTTGTGTACTAACGGCAGACTGAGTTGAGTCATCGGTACGCGAACGCCGTAATGCATTTTTGATACAAATAAGAAGTCGCCTACCATCAAACTTTTCTCCATTGAGCTCGTCGGTATAGTGTAGGCCTCAAAAGTGGTAGAACGTATTACTGTTGCGACGACAATGGCGAAAAAGATGCTGTTTACACCTTCGCCTAAATTCTTTTTAATGTATGCATCATCACGGCCCCAATATTTTAATTTTTCCTGGTAATTCAGGTAGCCTAAATAGAGTCCCAAACTGCCCATTACAGCAGCAGTTTGCCAAGTTTTACGGAACTTAAAAACATGAAGAAGTTCGTAAATCATAATGATTCCCATTACCACACCAACAACGGGGATACAATACAGCAGCACCCACCACCAAGGTCGCTCTGCTATTTTCACAAGCACATAGGTGTTGTAAACCGGTATAAATGCCTCCCAGGCCTTGCGGTCTGCAGCAACGTAAAATTTCCAAGAAATAGCGCCGAACCACAGCGCCTGTACTATTGTGAAGATGATAAATTCCATTCGGGGAAACTACTTTATTATTCGGTGATGAATAGTTAGTGAATTGTGAAAATTACAGACCTAGAACATCCTTCATGCTGAACGGGCCTTTTCGACCTGGAACCCACTCTGCCGCTAGAACTGCGCCCAATGCAAAGCCGTCTCTACTGTGGGCTTCATGTTTTAGCTCAATAGTATCTAGGGTACTATCGTAAGAGACTGTGTGTGTCCCGAAGTAAGGATCCTTGCGGTCTGCGCTTATTTTTAATCCTTTTGATTCTGGATNCATCGTCCAACGCTCCAATGAGGGGTACGCTTTCAAAACACCTTCTGCCGCAGTAATGGCCGTGCCAGACGGCTCATCTTTTTTTCCTGTATGATGAATTTCATGNATACTAGGCTCGTATTCCGCATAACCCTTCATTATCCTNGCCAATTTTTCATTGAAAGCAAAAAATAAATTCACCCCAAGCGAGAAGTTNGAAGCATACACAAAACCAATGTTGTTTGAAGATGCAGCGGCATCTGCCATGGATTTTGCATCCAACCANCCCGTCGTACCACTCACCACAGGAATACCCGCATTGAGTAGGTTGTAAATATTCTGAGCGGCTGCATCTGGCTGTGTGAACTCAATAGCAACATCTGCCAACTTCGCTTGCGATAGATCTAGTGCACCACCGTTAGCAATATAAACGATAGTATGGCCTCGTTCTTTTGCGATGCGTTCAATGGTTTTACCCATTCTACCATAACCTATGAGAGCTAATTTCATTTAAAGTGCAAAAACTAAGGTGAAACCAGGGGCCAATTCAGCAGGTCGACTAGCGAATCTATTGGTATTCAGCGATGGCTGCAGGGATAAGTCATCACTTACATCAAAGTCATACAAATGCGCATCGATATTTGCATCTAGTATATTTAATAGATATACCCCTAGTAGACCGAACAAAGCATATTCACGCTGCGTGCGCAGCGCCTCCATGTAGCCCATCGCTTCTTGAGCCACGCCATTTACAGAATTCTGATAAAATGGCGCGGGTAAAGCAGCGAATAAGTCAGGCGCTAAGGATTCTAATTCTGTGCGAGTTTGTAACGAAGGCTCATCTATAATGAGTTGAAGAACGGACTCATAATTGTTGAAATCCTGGGATAAATCCACATAGTAATAAGCGACACCTCCCAATGCCCCCCAAACAATGGGTACTTTCCAATATTTCCTATTGTAGATTTGGCCTGCGCCAGGAATGAAGGCTAGGGTAGTGGCCAATTTTATATTATGTGCGGCGGCTTCACTATGGCCATGGGCCAAAGTATCCTGAACCTGTGCAGCTGTTCCAACAGAGAAGGATAAAAACAACGCTATGAGCGCCGTTCTAATCATTGAGCTTTGAAATTATTCGCTGTAAATCTTCATCAGAGGCAAAGGATATTTGAATCTTTCCTTTACCATTACTACCAAGGTTAATCGCAACAGGCGCTTCGAAATACCCGCCTAATTGTGATTCTAAGCTCGCGACACCCGCCTCTTTTTTTGGCTTCTGCTGCACTGCTTTAGGCTGCTTTACCTCCTTAGCGAAGGCCTCCGTTTGACGAACACTTAGTCCGTTTTTGAGAATGCGTTTGTACAATTCTATTTGCTCATTCTCTCCTGGGAGATTTAGAAGAGCCCGTGCATGTCCCATCGTGAAGACAACAGTTGAAGCGCCATCTGCATTTTCATCATGACTTTCGTTGCGATTTAAATCCCTGAGTTCAGCTTGAATAATCGCAGGTAATTTTAACAAGCGCAAGAAGTTAGTTATGGTCGAGCGACCTTTACCGAGTCGGCTCGCAACTTCCTCTTGAGTTAGTCCTAATTCGTCCATCATTCGCTTGCACGAATAAGCCATTTCAATAGGGTCTAAATCTTCTCGTTGTAAATTTTCTACGATGGCTAATTCCAACATATGGCGATCGTCCGCCAGTCGTACATAGGCAGGAATCTCTTCTAGCCCAGCAATTTGTGAAGCTCTGAACCTGCGTTCACCGCTAATAAGTTCAAACTGCATGCCATTTTTGCGAACAGTAATGGGCTGAATAATGCCCAATTCGCTGATGCTCTGAGCGAGTTCAACAAGGGCATCATTATCGAAGTTAGAGCGTGGTTGAAAAGGATTCGTTGTGATACTGCTTAGACGAATCATTGCTACGGAACCTACCAGCTTATCAGCGCCGCGGTCCGTTACTTTATTCACCTTTGCAACTTCGTCGCCTAAGATGGCCGACAAACCTTTTCCCATTGCTCTTTTTGCCATGTTCTAGCTTGCTTTTGCGATTAACTCTTGTGCTAAAGTAAGATAATTCTCAGCGCCCTTACTTCCTGCGTCGTATGCGATGATGTTCTCACCGTGACTTGGCGCCTCACTAAGCTTTACATTTCTATGAATGACAGTTTCAAAAACAAGGCCTTCAAAATGACTTCGAACTTCATCCGCGACTTGGTTAGATAGTCTTAATCTACTGTCAAACATGGTAAGTAGTAATCCTTCTACGTCGAGATCTTCGTTGTGTAACTCCTGCACTTTTTTGATCGTATTGAGCAATTTACCCAAGCCTTCCAACGCGTAATATTCACATTGAATGGGCACCAATACAGCGTCTGATGCGGTAAGTGCATTCAGCGTGATTAAGCCCAGTGAAGGAGCACAATCGATAATAATATAATCGTACGTGCTTCGAATATCTTGTAAGGCCTTTGCGAGAAAAAACTCACGCTTAGGTTGGTCAATGATTTCTAATTCAACGGCTACAAGATCAAGATGTGCAGGAATTATAGATACCCCTGGTGTGGTAGTAGCTTGAATCAATTCTTCTGCCTTTCGAGCACCTTCAATAAGCTCGTAAGTACCTTCACCAGCATCCTCAGGCTTCAATCCTAATCCACTAGTCGCATTTGCCTGAGGATCAGCATCTATCAACAATACGCGTTTTTCCAGCGCACCCAGGGCAGCGCTAAGATTAACTGCGGTAGTGGTTTTACCCACACCGCCTTTTTGATTGGCAATGGCAATTACTCGTGACATATTAGATGCGTTACATTGTACTCCCAAATGTAAGCGAACCGGTCGCGAAATGCTAAAAAAGTAATGAACAGATTGTTCTTAATTTTCCTCGAAAGACGTGTCCAATTGCAAGGCGACCAATTCAGTATAGTGTCCTCCTGCTTGCTCCAATTCTTCCGCGGTTCCACGTTCAATCACCCGTCCATCCTCTAAACAGATGATCTGATCACAGTGCTTTACAGAAGATATACGGTGCGCGACGATGAGGGAAGAGACGTCTTGCGTGGCGGCTTTGATGTTTCTTAGAATAATTTCTTCCGTCTCCGTATCCACAGCACTTAAGCAATCATCGAATACCATGATTTCAGGTTTCTTGATTAATGCTCGTGCGATACTAACGCGTTGTTTTTGCCCACCAGAAAGCGTTACACCACGCTCACCCACACGAGTTTCATAACTTTTTGGAAACTCTGAAATATTGTCGTGAACGCCAGCTGCTTTCGCAGCATTGATCACCTCCGCTAAATCCATTGCATCCATTCCAAAGGCGATATTGTTGGCGATCGTATCACTAAATAAAAACGCTTCTTGTGGAACCCAACCTAAATGCGATTTTAAAGCGGGTAAATTCCATTCTTTAAGATCAACACCGTCAATAGTTATGCGTCCGGAAGTAGGGTCGTATTGACGCACGATGAGTGCTGCTACTGTACTTTTTCCAGCTCCTGTTTTACCTAAAATTCCAAGGCTCTGTCCAGCTTCAAGTTCGAAGCTCACATCTTTTAATGCTTCTACGCCACTATTGGGATAGGTAAATGAGACCTTTTCGAATACAATGCGGCCTTTAAACTCCTTTGGGATATACTGTCCGCTCTCAAAATCTGGTGCTTCGTTTAAGAACTCATCCAGACGTTCCATGGAGGCTGATGCACTTTGAACTAATGAAGTTACCCAGCCAATAGAGGCTATTGGCCAAGTCAATAAATTCACATAATAGATGAATTCTGTGATGTTTCCAGCACTGACCTCTCCAGCCATGTAAAGCTTGCCGCCTACAAATATGGTAATCAAAGTGCTTAAACCTACCATGAAGATCATNAGAGGCTGGAACACCGCGTTTACTCGAAATAATTTCTCATTGACACTTCTGTATTCCAAGGCTTGTTCTTTAAACTTCNCAAAGAACCAAGGCGTTTTGTGGTACGATTTGATCACACGAGTACCCGAAAAGGACTCTTGAGCAAACGTACTGAGGTTGGACAACTGCGATTGAACGGCGTGTGATCTNTCCTGGATTAAACTTGCTACCTTNTAAATTAGATAGGCTAAGAAGGGCAATGGGATCAATGTTAAAAGAGTCAATTTCGGACTCACGCTAATCATAATAGAAATGACTAAAATGATGGTGAATCCTGTATTGAGCGTATACATGATCGCAGGACCTACATACATTCGAACTTTGCCTACATCTTCAGAAATTCGGTTCATCAAATCTCCCGTATTGTTTTTCTTGAAAAACCTTTGGGTCAGGCGCTGGTAATGATCAAAAACGACATTTTTAAGATCATACTCAATGTGGCGCGACATCACAATGATGGTCTGGCGCATGAAATACATAAAGATGCCCTGTAAAACGGCCGAAGCAATAATGTATAGACCATAGCGAATCAGTTCCCACCGGACTGTCTCATCCCTAACAGCGCCACTTTTATAATCTTCTATCACCCTTGCAATCGTATCGAAACTATTTCGAATCAAAAGCGCTGGAAAAAGCTTAAAAACAACCGAAATAATGACAAAGACACCCCCGGTAATGAGTAGCCATTTGTGCTTCAAGAAATATGGGTTGAGTTTTTTTAATGCTTTCATAGGTGGAAGAGCGTCAGTACCGCTGTATATTTACCGCTGTTAAAAAAGTCCTTTGCATGCGGTTTGTCAAAAATAACACCTCTTTAGTGAATTCGGTTCTCGAAAAGAAACATCCGCGTACAATCTATACCACATATGATAACTAGACGTCACATCCGAATAAAGGTGATGCACCACCTCTATGCCCAATCTACTGATTTAGATATGGGTGCAGCCGTGCTTTTACGTAATCTTGACAAATCTCTTGATGAAGTTCACGATCTGTTCGCTTGGGACATTAGTGCGTTCTTGCGTTTAAATAGAGAGGCCAGAGCTCATTATGAGCGCATGGAGCAGCGTTCAACACCGGATAAGACCGTTTTGGACCGCATTTCTCGTTTTACGAGCATTTCGTTTTTTAAAAAATGTGAGGAGAACAGTGCGCTTACGGCATTGATTGAAGGTTCACATGTGAATTGGTCCGATTATTCGCATCATTTCCGGAACCTATGGGAGGCTATCTACGCTTCAGATCGCTTCGAAGAATTCGTTTCTCAGCCGTGCACACATGCAGGAGATAAGCGTTTCTTAAAAGAAATGTACCAACAGCACATCGCGGAGAATGTCTTTATACATGACCTGTATGAAGATCAACATGCCCAATGGAGTGATGATCTCGATGCTGCCCAAATGATGACGGCTAAAGTTCTTTCAAGTTGGAAAGAAGGCGACGTAGCGCTGACCGTTCCTAAACTTTTTAAAGACGAGAGCGATGCGGCATTTGGACCATTGCTTGTTCGTAAGTACTTCGAATTCAATAGTGATAGTATTCGACGCATTGAAGAAAAAAGTAAAAATTGGGAGAGCGACCGCATAGCTAAAATGGATGTTTTATTAATGAAACTCTGTATCGCAGAATGGCGTGGTTTTGAAGAAATACCTGTAAAGGTTAGTTTAAATGAATGCTTAGATTTAGCCAAAGAATACAGTACTCCTAAAAGTTCTTCGTTCATCAATGGCGTACTTGACAAAATCGTTGCTAATTTGCGTGAGGAAGGCTTGATCAACAAAGTTGGCCGTGGAATGATTGAATAATTAAAGAATAAACATGAAAAAAGTAGTACTTCTAGTATCGGTATTGTTTTTCGTAACAGCGTGTAATGACGCTACCAGTAGAATTGAATCGTCAAATGATGTATCCACTGAAGGAGCAATGATGGAGGCTTTACCTGCTATCGCTTTTGAATCGGACTTTCATGATTTCGGTGAAATTCAGGAGGGGATTGTTGCAGAGCATGTCTTCACATTCAAGAATGAAGGTGAAGGACCACTAATAATTTCTAATGCACAAGGCTCTTGTGGTTGTACGGTGCCAGATTGGCCACGTAATCCTATTGCCCCAGGAGAGACGGGTGTAATTAAAGTGAGTTTTAATAGTAAAGGACGCGCTGGTCGTCAAGACAAACGTGTAACCCTTACTACTAACGCCGTTCCTCAAACGAAGGTGTTGAACATAACATCAACTGTATTATCTAGCGAAACAAAATGATGAATATATTTTTACAAGCAGCCGCTGGCGGCGGTATCATGAGTCTTTTACCTTTTATCATGATCCTCGCGGTCATGTACCTTTTCTTCTTCCGTCCTCAGATGAAGAAACAAAAAGAAGAAACTAAATTTAGAACCGAAGTTAAAAAGGGGAACCGTGTAGTTACCACAAGTGGGATACACGGCAAAATCTTAGAGGTAGCAGATAACTACATTATTCTAGAATCTGAAAACAGTAGGTTGAAATTGGAAAAAAGTGCAATAAGCAAAGAGCTCAGTGCACAGTATTCCACTGCTGAGAAGTAACTTAGAAACCGGCTCAGGCCGGTTTTTTTATGCTTAAATTAATTCAACATATTCGTATCGAAGCGTTGCTCTTCTTAGCNTTTGCGGCGTTGATATGGTTTGTAATGACCGTATCTGCGACGACAGTGGAGCGTCAGTACACGATGAATTTCACTTCAGATGCTTCGGTAGTCGATATGTTTTGGATGCAAGACAGTACCATCAACACACAGGTNACTGTACGATCNAAAGGACTTAGCGCATTGTTTATGCGNCAGTTTAATGGGCTAGAAGTACCATTTTCGGCCAACAATACTATTCGTNCCAACTCGAAAGGNCTCTACGCCTTGCCCGAAGATTTAGAGCGCATACTTTTCGAGCGATTTGGAAGCGATTATGAATTCAATTTTTCCGTNAAATCGGATACCTTTTATTTTCCTTCCGCTTCGCTTGTCACTCAAAGTATTCCANTACGNTTTGATCTACAGAGTTTAAGACTACCAGAAGGGTATCGATGGATCAGTCCACCAGCAATCAACCCTGTGGATGTGGAAATCACGGGTCCAGAATGGGCTATNCCTTCGGGACCAATTACCCTAGAATTGCCGCAAATGGAATGGAAAGAACTCTTGAGAGAACATATACCCCTTCCTGAATTGGGTCCATTATTGACGCAATCTTCGAACAAGGTGGTTTTAACTGCCCAAGCAGATATTTGGGTCGAAGAGCACTTTACTGCAGAGGTNAAGTGGGAAGGGCGCACACATACTATAGAACTCTGGTTAAGTGGTCCATTTACCTATCTAAGACGAGGAGGGTGGGAGAAGCATGTAAGTATTGCACTGCATGCTGTTGAAGAAGGGGTAGGTTTGGATATCGATTCCAAAAATTCCCTGGTGACTGTATTGTCCTATGCCCCAAAGATTTTGGTACATTCACAAGAATGAAAGAGATTGTTTGTTTAACTGGGGGCATGGGCTCTGGCAAAAGTACTGTCGCAAGGTTGCTGCTAGAGGAGGGCTTTGCGGTCTACAACAGCGATGACAGGGCGAAAGCACTTATGTTAGAACCCGCTGTTAGAGAAGAGGTCGAAACTATTTTTGGCTCCTCAGCTTATGCAGAAGACGGTTCTTTGAACCGGTCGTTTCTATCAAAGCAGATTTTTTCTAATCCCAACAGAAAAGTTCAGTTAGAAGCCATTATTCATCCAGCGGTTCGGACCGATTTCAATTTGTGGCTTGAACAGGCGAAAGGAAAGGTAGTCTTCAAAGAAAGTGCCCTCAGTATAGAATTGGGCGATCCAACATGCCATTCAATTCTTGTAGTACACTGCCCGGAAAACATTCGAATACAGCGTATTAAGAATCGAAATCCAGAATGGTCTATCGAAGAAATAAGTGGCCGTTTGGCGAGTCAACTTACAGACGAACAGCGCCTTACGAGTGGGGCCCAACTCTTGGACAACTCAAGTACGCTAGCTGCGCTTAAAGTTTCGTTGCATCAAGCTTTAACCAAATGGATTTGAACCAATCCGTTAGGGTAAGTTCTAGTCGAGATGTTTTTCCAATTTGCCGTGCTTTCGTTCGATCGAAATAAAGGAATTCCAGCGCCTAATGTAGTTGGAATATAGGTGAGTATCATTTCGTCGATTAGTCCGGCACGGTGAAGTTTGGCATTAGTCGCTCCGCCGCCCACAATCCAAACGGTGCCGTATTTTGATTTCAATTCATTTAAAGCAACTTCGGCGGGCTCGTTACTAACCTCGATGCCCTCAGAGACGCCATCCGCCAGGGACTGCTTGGTGCTTAAAATCACGGAATGCTTTTCTGAATAGGGGTAAGAACCTTCGAAAGATTTGATTTTTTCAAAGGTATTGTGTCCCATAATAACGGCATCTATACTTTCATAGAAGGCAGAATACCCATAATCTTCATCCGGGAGACGGAAAAGTGGGTGGTCTAGAAATTCTATTCCTCCTTGAGCATCAGCGATGTATCCATCTAGGGTAACGGCAGTGTAAAGAATAGCTTTAGGCATGGTTGAATGGTTTGATGAATAAAAACTATAGCAAATCGTTTGCCAAATTGGCCAAAGCTGAGCGTTCTCCTTTCTCTAATGTGATATGTGCATACATATCGTGGCCTTTCACTCTATCCACGAGGTAGCTCAATCCATTGCTCTGTTCGTCCAAATAGGGGGAGTCAATTTGTTTAACATCGCCGGTAAATATGAACTTTGCACCATCTCCAGCACGTGTAATTATGGTTTTAACCTCATGCGGGGTTAGGTTTTGACTCTCGTCGACGATAAATATGATGTTGGCCAGTGACCTACCTCGAATGTAGGCGAGCGGGGTAATGACGATTTTTTCCTTCTCTACCATCTCGTCCAATTGCTTGTATTCCTTATCCCGGTCACTAAACGTGTTTTTGATCAATTTAAGATTATCCCAAAGCGGCTGCATATAGGGATTGATCTTCTCCTTGGCATCTCCAGGCAGGTACCCAAGGTCTCTATTAGATAATGGCACTATGGGCCGAGCGAGATAGACCTGTTTAAAATCTCTCCGCTGTTCAAGCGATGCTGCCAAAGCAATAAGTGTTTTCCCTGTCCCAGCAACACCTGTTAAGCTGACCAATTTAATATCAGGATTTAGCACTGCGTGTATGGCAAACGCTTGTTCCGCATTTCTTGGCTTTATGCCATAAACGCTCCGTTTCTCAACATGATCTAAAGTCTGATTTGCAACGTTATAAAAGGCAAGGCCGCTACTATTGTCGCTTTTTAAGATATAAAATGAATTGGGGAAGGGGCTGAAATCAGGATTTTCACTGATCACCTCATCTATATCTAGCGACTTTTTCTCGTACAATCGGCCCAACGTGGTTGCATTGAAATTTTCAACCGTAGCTTTTCCTCTGAAAAGTGAGTCTACATCTTTGACTTTCCCTGTAAGGTAATCCTCCGAAGCCAAATCGAGGGCTTTCGCTTTAAGACGAAGGTTGATATCCTTCGTTACCAAAATAGTAGGACGATCCGGAGCTTCCTCTCGGATATTTAGCGCAGCATTGATGATTCTATGGTCCATCTTTCTGCCCAGAATACGTTCGGCATCTAAACCACTTCTGCTGGTATCCATAATGACTTTAATGGCACCGGTATNCTCCCCGTTAAGTGGTATCCAATTCGTAAAGTCCTTCCCCTCNGTAATTTTATCAAGGGTTCTTATAAACTCACGAGCCTCATAATTCTTTGAGTCGTGGCCTTTTTTGAATTCGTCCAATTCTTCTAAAACTGAAATCGGTAAAACCACATCGTGCTCGTCAAAGCAATGAATGGCGTTGTGGTCGTAGAGTATTACAGAAGTATCAAGAACAAAGATTTTACGTGCCTTTTTTGCATTCTTCTTAGCAGCCATAGGGATTCCAGATATTAGTTCCCTTAAATTAAACTTTACGGGCAGTTTTCAATTGCTATGTTGCTAAACCTTAAGCGAAGTTTTTAACGGTAGAATGTTGATATCCCTATGTAGGCATTCAGAAACGAAAAGAGCGGCC
>JGI26080J50196_1000749_pt1 | contig 14524 bp, 16 predicted proteins | sample SaaInl0LU_22_DNA_FD_50196 | JGI IMG/M metagenome (IMG submission 50196)
TTTTTATTTCTTCAAATAATAGAAAAACACCAACCGATCATTTCTATATGCTACTTTTCTATACTATCTGAGGTCAAAACTGAAACTTATTATTTCAAAATCATTTGTGTATCATTATTATTAACTGTTTAAAACAATCTCCTTGTCGATTTTTAATTGTTTTTAAAAAAAACAATTAAAATTAATTTTATTTTAGAAGTAAAAAATAGCGCAATGAAAAAAATCATACTTCTAATCATTCTTATCATCCCCTACCTCTTATTTTCTCAAATACAACTTGGTAGTAAAATTTCTGGAGATTCTCCTTATGAATCCTTTGGGAGAGCCTTGTCGATAAACAATGACGGTACTAGGGTCGCTATAGGGGGTTCTCACAACGATATCGGTGGTGAGAACGCAGGTCACGTAAGAGTCTTTGAATATACCAACGGTGCTTGGAGTCAATTAGGAGGGGATATTGAAGGNGAAACGGTAAATGACAATTCAGGAACTTCCATCTCAATGAACGGTAATGGAACCATCATTGCTATTGGTGCGGATAGTAATGATGGAAACGGAAGAGATTCAGGACATACTCGGGTCTATCAATACAACAACGGAGCATGGTCACAGTTGGGAAGTGATATTGATGGAGAAGCAAGGGATGATAATTCAGGAATTAGCGTATCGATAAGCGATGATGGAACTANGGTCGCTATTGGAGCGAATGAGAATGATGGAAATGGAGGTAATTCAGGACATACTAGAATATATCAATACATTAGTGGTGCATGGATACAATTAGGAAATGACATAGATGGAGAGACAGCTACAAACTATTCAGGAATTGCCGTATCAATGAACAATGATGGAACAAGAGTTGCTATTGGAGCGTATCTAAATAGCGGAAACGGTTCTTATTCAGGCCATACTCGCGTCTTTAAATACTCCGAAGGGTCTTGGAATCAGTTAGGAAGCGATATTGATGGAGAAGCTGCTTACCACTATGCTGGTATTGCGGTATCAATGAGTGATAATGGCTCTAAAATAGCGGTTGGGAACAATGTAGGAAGCGTTAATGTATATGAATTTATAGCGCCCCCAAAAATAAATAGTGTATCCCTAACAAGCAACAATACCAACATAACGGTAACAACAGACTCAAATGTATATAATACAAATGGTGCCTCTGGTGATTTGGAAGCTACCGATTTTATTTTTAGTATTTCTGGGGGCGATGCTGCACTCTCTAGCTCTACTCCAACCAGTATTTTAAAACTTCACAAACTAAATGGATATTGGGTATTGGATTATCTGGCGCTTCTTCTGGAGAAGAAATCCTAACAGTAAGCCCTGTTGCAAACTCAATTTTTAACGCTGCTGGAATGGAGATGGAAACATCACAAAGCAACAACACTAGTTCTCTAAACATTGTTATCCCTGGCTTTGACGCAGTGCAATTAGCCGTTAATAATTCAACTGTAACTATTACCGCGAGTGAAATACTGTATACCTCTTCAGAATCATCTGGTCCTCTTGAGACAACAGACTTTGTATACAGCCTCTCTGGAGGTAGCGCAACCCTATCTTCTACCACACCCAATTCTATATCGACGAATGGCTTAATAACCACACTGGGAATACCTCTTTCTGGCATACCAGATGGGTCTGAAATTTTAAAAGTAAATCCGGCATCCAGCTCTGCGATTTATAATGGAACAAGTACAGCACTCTCAGAAAACATTATGAGTCAAGGAATTCAATTATATCCAGATACAATTATAGTAAATTCATTAACCACCTCTGGAACCATTAACACAGGATCATTAATTATAGACAACTTAGTATTTAACGAAAAAACCATCGGTCATAGTGACGATACGGATTTAATTACACTTGAAAATGGATCACTTATAGTAGCGGGAGATATTTATGTTTCCTCAGATGCTCGGCTAAAATCTAATATCACAGCGCTTGAGCCAACCCTTATGAATTTATTACAAATTGAAGCAAAGAAATATACGATGCTAGCAGACAAGGAACAAAAAGAGAAAATTGGCTTATTGGCACAAGACGTTCAAAAAGTATTTCCTGAAATAGTAAATACAAGGAAAGATGGGATGCTTGCTGTAAATTATCAAGCATTGATACCTGTATTAATTAATGCTCTAAAAGAACAAAATGAAAATTATAAAGAACTGGAAAGCCAATTATCCATGCTAGAAAAAACATGTAAATAACTAAAATAATGAATATAAAATATCAGACACTAATCCTTTTTCTAACTTCATTCTGTAGTTTTTCTCAAGACTATACGTTTGGAGCAACAGATGTTTTAATGAAACTTACTGGGGGATCAATATCTGTGGGGGAAATATTCATGAATGATTCAATAATTGGCCTTAACTCAGCTACTAATCTAATTACTTTAGAGGATGGAAAATTATCTGTTAATGCCGAAATCATCACTACTTCCGATTCTAGAGTTAAAAATCATATTACCTCTTTTGGCCCTGCATTGAAAATGATTTTAAAAATACAGCCAAAAAAATACACCTTGTTTAAAGAGCAGTCTCAAGGAATAAAAATGGGTGTTTTAGCACAAGATGTGAAAAAGATTTTTCCGCAACTTGTAACGATGGATAAAAATAAAATGCTTGCTGTGAACTATCAGGGATTAATTCCTTTGCTAATAAATTCATTTCATGAACTAAATGACAAAAACACAGAGTTAAGTGATCGAATCAAAAACTTAAAAAAAATAATTGCTAAAAAAAATTAAACACTCTTGTTAAAAGATTTGTTTAGCATTTCTGTAAATAAATCCCTTAAAAAGACCTACTTCTTTCCCTCTACTACGATTACAATTTCTCCTTTTGGAGGTTTTGATTCATAATGAGCTAACACTTCAGAGGCACTTCCTCTGACCGTTTCTTCAAACATTTTTGTAAGTTCTCTAGACACTGAAACAACTCTATCTGTTCCAAAATATTCAACAAAATGACCGAGTGTTTTCAATAATTTATGAGGCGATTCATAAAAAATCATTGTTCTATGCTCATTGGCTAAAAATAACAACCGTGTTTGTCTTCCTTTTTTAACAGGTAAAAAACCTTCAAAAACAAATTTTTCATTTGGCAAACCAGAATTGACCAAGGCTGGAACAAAAGCTGTAGCCCCAGGCAAACAGTCTACTTCAATCTTATTTTCGACACAAGCTCTCGTTAATAAAAAACCAGGATCTGAAATTGCAGGAGTTCCAGCATCTGATATTAATGCACANGTTTCTCCATTTTTTAATCGGTTTAAAATACCTTCAATAGAACGATGTTCATTGTGCATGTGGTGGCTATGCATTTGAGTCATAATCTCAAAATGTTTTAATAGCTTCCCACTTGTTCGCGTATCTTCTGCTAAAATAAAATCGACTTCTTTTAAAACACGAATTGCTCTAAATGTCATGTCCTCTAGATTCCCGATTGGGGTGGGTACTAAATATAACTTACTCATAAATTAAATAGATTCATAGGTTTCTAAAGTAATATCTGAAATAATATCTCCTGTGTGTTTTGTAGAAAGTGGTTCGAATAATAAAAGATGAACTTCTTCTTTCGCAATCGGTTTATGCAACACCCCTTTTGGAACGATGTAAAATTCGCCTTGCTGTAACNTAACTGTTTTATTGNTTAATTCAATATCCAGTGATCCTTTGACGACCATAAAAAGTTCGTCTTCATGATCGTGTTTATGAAAAACAAATTCGCCCTTTATCTTTGCTAATAAAACTTGTTGCCCGTTTAATTCACCTACTTTTTTAGGAGACCAATAGTCTGAAAACAACTGAAACTTCTCTTGAATATTAATAACACTCATAAAAACAAATTTACAAAGAATTGTACGGATTATACACTCGCAATTACAGCAATTATCGGGACACTTTATTATAAAATAAAAGCAGCTTAGAAAAACAGCAGGTTTCTGTTTAGAAATGAACCCACAAAATATTATTATTCAATTGAAAATGTTTAATTTTGTAGCTCATTAAAAGATAAAAAATGTACAGAAGTCATTCTTGCGGCGAATTAAGAGCAGCGCATATAAACACAGAAGTAACCTTATCCGGATGGGTTCAGAAATCTCGTGACAAAGGTTTTATGGTTTGGGTAGATTTACGCGATCGTTATGGAATTACGCAATTGATTTTTGATGAAGAGCGTACCTCAAAGGAAATGATAGAAAAAGCAAAATCTTTAGGAAGAGAATTTGTAATACAAGTAACAGGAACTGTTATTGAACGCGAATCTAAAAACACCCGAATATCAACAGGGAATATTGAAGTACTAGTTGCTTCTTTAAAAATCTTAAATGAAGCCTTAACTCCCCCATTTACAATAGAAGATAAAACAGATGGTGGAGAAGATATCAGAATGAAATATAGGTATCTTGATATCAGAAGAAATCCGGTAAAAGACAGTTTAATCTTTCGCCATAAAGTTTCTATGGAGGTTCGTAAATACTTGTCTGATCAAGAATTTATAGAAGTAGAAACTCCTTATTTAATAAAATCTACCCCAGAAGGCGCTCGAGATTTTGTTGTTCCTTCAAGAATGAATGAAGGTCAATTTTATGCTTTACCTCAATCTCCACAAACATTCAAACAACTCCTAATGGTTGGTGGAATGGATAAATATTTCCAGATCGTAAAATGCTTCAGAGATGAAGACTTACGTGCAGACAGACAACCAGAATTCACACAAATTGACTGTGAAATGGCATTTGTGGAACAAGAAGATATTTTAACAATTTTTGAAGGATTGACGCGTCACTTATTAAAAGAAATAAACGGAGTTGATGTGACAACATTCCCAAGAATATTGTACGATGACGCAATGAGATTATATGGAAATGACAAGCCAGATATTCGATTTGAAATGAAATTTGGCGAGTTAAACTCGGTGGCGCAACATAAAGAATTTGGTGTTTTTAACAATGCTGAATTGGTGGTAGGAATTGCTGTTCCCGGCGGAAATAAATACACAAGAAAAGAAATAGATAAATTAATTGACTGGGTAAAAAGGCCTCAGGTTGGCGCTTTAGGGATGGTCTATTGTAGGGTAAATGAGGACGGATCTTTTAAATCCTCCGTAGATAAATTTTACACACAAGAAGACTTGGCTCAATGGGCAGCAACTACTAATGCAAAACCAGGAGATTTGATTTGTATATTGTCGGGTAAAACCAATAAAGTTAGAGCCCAATTATCTGCATTAAGAATGGAATTAGCAGAACGTTTAGGATTGAGAGATCCAAAAGTGTTTGCTCCTCTATGGGTTATTGATTTCCCATTATTAGAATTGGATGAAGAAACAGGTCATTACCATGCGATGCACCATCCTTTTACATCTCCAAAACCAGGACAAATGGAATTATTAGATACCAATCCAGGAGATGTGAAGGCAAATGCATACGATTTAGTGCTCAATGGAAATGAGATTGGCGGTGGTTCAATTCGTATTCATGATAAACACATTCAAGCGACAATGCTACGTCATTTAGGGTTTACTGAAGAGGAAGCAAAAGCACAATTTGGATTCTTAATGGATGCCTTTGAATATGGAGCTCCACCTCATGGTGGTTTGGCATTTGGACTAGATCGATTGGTTGCAATTTTAGGAGGTCAGGAAACCATTAGAGATTTTATTGCCTTTCCAAAAAACAATTCAGGTCGTGATGTGATGATCGATGCACCTGCATTTTTAGACGAACATCAACTCAAGGAATTAAGTTTAAAATCGGACATTCAAGCATAAATTTAAAATCCCGCAAGTGCGGGATTTTTTATTAAATTTAACGCATGAAAAAACAAGTACTTTTTTTATTTCTATTGCTATCAATCGCTGCTTTTTCTCAACAAATAACGGGCAATCAATTACTAGAAAAAGCAATTCATTTTCATGATCCAAAAGGAAATTGGAAAACTTTTAATGGAGAATTATTTGTAACNATGAAAACTCCTGATCAAATAAAGAGAAAAAGCGAAATCCGTATTAATTTACCAAAAGAGTACTTCTATATAAAATCTTATAAAGATGCTAGTACCGAGGAATATACCGTAAACAAGGGAATTTGTTCAAAGGTTGTCGGTGGAAACAAGAATCCATCCAACGATCCTAAAAAAACATGCAAGCGTGCAAACTTATATAAAGACTACTATACTTTNTTATACGGACTTCCAATGAAATTAAAAGATGAAGGAACTATTGTCCATCAAAAAGTAGTAAAAAAAATATTTAACGGAAAAGAATATTGGGTTTTAAAAGTGACCTATGATGAAAACGTAGGGAAAGATCGTTGGTTTTTTTATTTCAATCCAAAAAATTATGAAATGGAGGCTTATCAGTTTTTTAAAAAAGAAGAAAATAGTGGAGAATTTATTTTACTTTCTGGTCTTGAAATAATTCAAGAAATTAAAATGCCAAAAACAAGAGATTGGTATTATAACAAAGACAATCGTTATTTAGGAACTGACTTATTAAGTGTTAAATAACAATATTATCAAGGGATACTAGTGAACTAATTACAGGTGAATACATTATAAAATGAACGCAAACAGTTTTACAAAAATCATGAGTTTAAAATCTAACAAAGAGTTAGAAATTATTCTTAAGGAAAAGAACGACTATAACCAAGAAGCCATTCAAGCGGTAGTTTGGGAAATGGAAGTTCGAAATTTGATTCAGAAAACTGATGATTTGTATAAAGACACTTTTAAAGAGAGTGATGCAATTCAACCCGTTGAAAAAGCAATTGACCACAATGAGCACCTCTCTAGAGAAATGCTTTTACCTCATTTGTATTCAAAAAGAGCCATACAAGGTTTTACTCTTTTTTTTTCAACAATATTCGGAGTTCTTTTATTGATGCAAAATTTAAAAGAAATGAACAAACCTGTGGCAAGAAATCAAGTGCTTTTTTTTGGAATTGCATATACTACGATTTCGGCAATACTTTTGAATTATCTTCCTAAGATGTTTTTTGTCACCCTATTGTTCAACATGATTGGGTATGCTATTTTATCAGAATTTTTTTGGAATAAAAATTTGGGCAATAAGCTTGCATACCAAAAGAAAGAAATCTGGAAACCTCTAATAATTTCATTCGCTGTCATGCTTTTATTATTATTATTACAGTTTTTACCTCAAATTTTAGGGGTGTAAAACTTTAATGTGAAGGACCTAAACCCAAGGTTCTTCGTTTATTTCGAGTTGTTTTTGACTGGACAAAACTATTTTTGAATTTTGTTCTGTTTCTCCAATTTTCAAACAAGAAAACAACAAAAAACACATCTCCAAATCATTGACATCTAAAAGATAAAGATGCGTAGTGTGGTATTGATTTTCATTTAAAATAGACGCATCGAATTCAGCAATTTTATTTCCATTTTTAAAAACAGATATTTTCTTTTTATAGTGAACCTTTACAACATAAATCACTTGATCTACCTCAATTGAATAGATTGTTTTTCTATTGTTTAAAGAAATTAGTTCTAGTACATCCTCAGAACGATCTCTGATTGTGTAAACCATTTTCCATTTCCAAAATTTAAACTTTTTGTTGATTGAATATATTTTTTTCCTTTCAGAATTGATGAGTTCAGAACCAAACTTCCCAAAATCCATAAACCAACTAGAGGTATATTGTTTTTCTTCAGAAGCATATAAATTTAACGTATTATTNAAGTGTTGTATTTGAAATTGTTTCGTAGTTGGCATTGTATATGTTTCTTATAAGATTTAGATACGCGTCTGGAAAATAGTAAAAATAGCTACCGTGATTTAACCTATGCTCATATTAATTTTCAAAAATATAAAATTGATTCAAAACGCAGTCGTTTTATGAGTACTATCTGAATTAAAAATGCAATTACCACTTTAATAGTAGCATGCTAAAGAAATCACGTTCATTTGAATAAAAAAAGAAATTAAACAGATAACTTTTGTAATTTTACACAATGAAATTAGCGTTAAAAATAATGTTTGTTATCTTTTTAGTTTGGATGGCAGTTGGGATCTATTTAAGTAATACTNGACACGAAAAAGCAGAAATTGTTATGGGTCTGGGGGTATTTTACTTTTCTTTTTTATTCATGCCTTTTTTTATTTATTACAGGTACAGAGATGGTAAGTATAAAAAGTATATTTTAAATGATCAAAAGTTAAGAGACGCATTTAATCAACAAGATAAAAATTAATTTTCCTTGTTTATATCCACATTAATAAAACAAAACCAATTTGTATTGGCGTTTTTTTTTGTGTTTTTTCAAATCAAATCTTCGTATTTTTGCAATCTATGATAGACCAACGTAAAGTTACCTCTGAAAAAGCAATTTTAATCGGAATAATATCTCAGCAACAAGATGAAATTCAATCTACAGAATATTTAGATGAATTAGAGTTTTTAACAATGACTGCTGGAGGAGTCGCCGTAAAACGTTTTGTACAAAAGATGGAAAAACCCAATCCTAAAACTTTTTTAGGAGCTGGTAAATTAGAAGAAGTAAGAGACTATATAATATCAAACACTATCGGTACAGCTATTTTTGATGATGAATTATCCCCAGCTCAAATACGAAATATAGAAAAAGTTTTGGATTGTAAAATTTTAGACAGAACCAATCTTATCTTAGATATTTTTGCACAAAGAGCACAAACAAGTTCCGCTAAAACACAAGTTGAATTGGCGCAATGTCAATACTTATTNCCNCGTTTAACAAGACTCTGGACACACCTTGACAAACAAAAAGGAGGAATTGGAATGCGAGGTCCGGGAGAAACTGAAATAGAAACAGACAGACGTATTATCCGCGAGAAAATCACACTGTTAAAAAAGAAATTACTGACCATTGATAAACAAATGGCTGTGCAACGAAAAAACCGTGGNAAAATGGTTAGAGTTGCCTTAGTTGGGTATACAAATGTTGGTAAATCTACTTTGATGAATGTAATTAGCAAGAGTGATGTTTTTGCAGAGAATAAATTATTTGCAACTTTAGATACCACCGTTAGAAAAGTAGTGATTAAGAACATTCCATTTTTATTAACCGATACTGTTGGTTTTATAAGAAAACTACCAACACAACTCGTAGAGTCTTTTAAATCTACCTTAGATGAGGTTCGAGAAGCAGACTTACTACTGCATATTGTAGATATTTCTCACCCTAATTTTGANGATCACATAGCCTCTGTAAATTCAATTTTAAATGATATAAAATGCGCAGACAAGCCTTCTTTATTAGTGTTTAATAAGATCGATGCCTATGCTCATGAAACCATAGAAGAAGATGATATTGTTACAGAAAAAGAGAAAAAACATTTTACACTTCAAGACTGGAAAAAAACCTGGATGAACGATTATGACGTAGCATCCATCTTTATTTCTGCCCTAAACAAAAAAAANCTAGAGAATTTTAAAGAGNAAACTTATGAAGAAGTTAAAAAAATTCATACACAACGTTTTCCTTATAATGACTTTTTGTATTATGAATACAAGGGAGAAGATGCCTAATTTTAGAGGTTTTTATAAACCTTCTTTTCATGAAAACTATAATTTAATCCCAGTCCAAATAATTCTCTAAACTGAGCGTTACCGGAAGCATTATCATCTAGGATCGTGTGTGCGGTAAGATGCATTTTAACAAACTTATTTACCTTGAACCGAATGTTGACTTGGTACTCTATATCTATATTTTTCGGCTTGTTTAAATAATCAGAGTAGATCGTTATTATATTTTCCATCTCTATATTATCCATGANACTCAACTTGTAATATCCAGATAAATTGAATCCCAAACTAAAAGCTANGTTTTCCCCTTTTGCTACCCCAAATTTTCCTGAAAAATCGTCATCAACAAAAGTAAATCTAGCTGAAGCTGGAGCTATATTTAGGTTTAAATTATCAGATTTTTTCCACAATACACCGGGACCTANACTCAAATATGCAGGTGAAAAAAAAGCTGAAACTAACTCATTAGACGATTCGCTGTAATTATAACCTCTTGCATATTGTGTTTTAAAATTGATGAAATTAGAAAAAAACCAATTTTTTTNTCTCGATCTTATTCCAAATAAAGAATTTATTTCTAGACGATCGTTTGTTTTTCTATATCCTTTTTCACTTACATAACTTAATCCGTAACCTGTTAAAATTCTAGTATCCCAGTTAATAAGCTTTTTCTTATAATTAAAATCATAATTGATATTTAAGTCTCCTGCAATTGTGTTTTCTCCACCAGAAGCCCAGTTGGTAAATGAAGATTGATTAAAGATAAACGTAAATCTACCATGAATTTTCCATAAGGGAATTGGCAAACTATCCTTTTTCTTTTGTTGCGCGAATAAGGAAGAAGAAATAAGAAATAAGAATANCAATACTATTTTTCTCATTTTATAAAATTAAATATGGTTTCATTAAACTGAAATAAAACTATTTTTTTGCTTTATAAATAGGGAGAGTCGAACACGCTTCGCCAAACATAATAGATTTTGCAATNGGTTGTAATTTTTCTATTAAAAAGGCATAGGCTGAATCTGGTATCGGCTTATTTGAACATCCTTTAATAATCACAGGAAGATCGATGTAGTCTTTAAAATCTATGAAACTAATTAACTCCTGATAAATGGTTGTTTCCAATACTTCTAAATTTCCAATAACTACTTTATTTGCAAAAGAAGTCAATTCTGAAGCGACTAGCATAAATGCCCATGAAGGAATAATCGCATCTGCAGAGCAAGAAATAGCAACAAAAGAATTTTTATATTGAGACCAATCATGGTTTTTTACCGAGGCTCTAAAGTCTTTCTCTTTTAAAATCAATTCTTGAAATAACCAATCTTTAATATCAAATACAACTCTTTTCCCCTCTGGATAAATTTCTTCTAGATCAAAGGTTTTTAATTTACTATTTGAGATTCTATTTATAATTTCTTCTGCCATTTTATTTGATACATAAATTTAAAGCATCCCTAATTCTAGTTTCGCTTCTTCACTCATCATTTCTTGAGTCCAGGTTGGGTCGAAGGTGATTTCAACTTCACAATTTTCAATTTCTTTCAAGGTTTTTACTTTGTCTTCAATCTCTACGGGCAAACTTTCTGCAACAGGACAATTTGGAGATGTTAAAGTCATTAGTATTTTTGCATTGTTTTCTTCTGATACAAAAACATCATAAATTAGCCCTAATTCATAAATATCTACAGGTATTTCTGGATCGTATATCGTTTTTAAAACACCTACGATTTTATCTCCTATTTCTTCTAATTGTTTATCTGTCATTTTTAAACGCTTAATTTACTAATTTTGTTTGCTGAGCAATTGCATATAGTTTTATTTGTTTGATCATCGAAACCAAACCATTTGCTCTGGTAGGAGACAAATGTTCCTTTAGTCCAATTTCATCAATAAAATTTGTTTCTGTCGTTAAAATATCTGCAGGCTTCTGACCAGAATACACTCGNAATAGGAGTGCTGCTATACCCTTTGTGAGAATGGCATCACTATCTGCAGAATATTTTATCGTCTCATTTTCTAANTCAGAATAGAGCCAAACTTTAGACTGACAACCTTTTATTAAATTTTCATCTAATTTAAACTTNTCGTTAATTATTGGTAATGATTTTCCTAAATCAATAATATATTCATAACGATCCATCCAATCATCAAACATAGAAAACTCCTCAATAATTTCTTGTTGTATTTCTTTGATAGTCATTTTTAAAACTTATTTTTGCGATAGTATATGATGTCTTTTAAAAAGGTAAAAATACGATAAAAAAGCATTAAAATCGCTTTGTTAAAGATAAAGTAAATAGAATACTAATTTTGTTAATCAATCATATAGTATGTTGATTAACACATGAAATCCCTTCTTAATAGAAGGTTTTAACTGTATATGAATAAATTATTAGCAGTAGGTACGGTCGCATTTGATGCCATTGAAACCCCTTTTGGAAAAACAGATAAGATACTAGGTGGCTCTGGAACTTTTGTAGGCTTAGCGGCAAGTCAATTTGGAGTAAAAACAGGAATTGTTTCTGTGGTTGGTGGAGATTTTCCATCATCTCATATAGAAATGATGAATTCCAAAGGAATCGACACCAAAGGAATCGAAATTATTAAAGAAGGAAAAACGTTCTTTTGGAGTGGTAAGTATCATAATGATATGAACTCAAGAGATACTTTGATTACAGAATTAAATGTATTAGAAAATTTTACACCTGTTGTTCCCGATGAATTTAAGGATGCTGCCATCGTAATGTTAGGAAACTTACACCCTTTAACACAAGCATCTGTTCTAGATCAAATGACAAAAAAACCAAAGCTAGTCGTTCTAGATACAATGAATTTCTGGATGGACATTGCTTTGAAAGATCTACATACTGTTCTAAAAAGAGTGGATGTAATTACGATTAATGATGAAGAAGCTCGCCAATTATCTGGAGAATACTCACTAGTTAATGCGGCAAAAAAAATCCATGAAATGGGACCAAAATATGTAGTTATTAAAAAGGGAGAACATGGTGCTTTGTTATTTAATAATGAGAACATGTTTTACGCACCAGCTTTGCCTCTAGCAGAAGTATTTGACCCAACTGGTGCTGGAGACACCTTTGCAGGTGGTTTTTGTGGATACCTATCAAAGACAGGAAATATTTCTTTTGAAAATATGAAGAGTGCAATTATTTATGGTTCTAATTTGGCCTCTTTCTGTGTAGAGAAATTTGGNACAGAACGCCTACAAGAGCTAACAAATATAGAAGTTAAAGANCGTNTAGAAGCTTTTAAAAAATTAACACAATTTGATATNAATATATCTTAATTTTAATCCGCAGTTTTGTCTGCGGATTTTTTTTTACAATAACAAAAAATGACAAATACAAATGAGTGATGCTATCAAACACGAATGTGGAATTGCACTTGTTCGATTAAAAAAACCATTACAATTTTATAAAGATAAATACGGTTCTGCTTTTTATGGAATAAATAAAATGTATTTATTAATGGAAAAACAGCACAATCGTGGCCAAGATGGCGCTGGTTTTGCGAGTGTTAAAATTAATGTAGAACCAGGTACAAGGTATATTAGTAGAGTTCGTTCTAACAAATCACAACCGATACAAGATGTTTTTGGTCAAATAAATGACCGTTTNAATGGTGTTTTGGAGCAAAACCCTGATAAAAAAGACGATGTTGCTTGGCAAGAAGAACATATGCCTTATGTTGGAAATCTATTTTTAGGACACGTTCGTTATGGAACTTTTGGAAAAAACAGCATAGAAAGTGTTCACCCTTTTTTACGTCAAAGTAACTGGAGACATAAAAACCTAATCGTAGCGGGTAATTTTAACATGACAAATTCTAAACAAATGTTAGAAGAATTGGTTGAGTTAGGTCAGCACCCAAAAGAGTTTACAGATACCGTAACTGTAATGGAAAAAATCGGTCATTTTTTAGAGGATGAAGTGGCTGAACTATATCAGAAAGCAAAAGAAAAAGGATTTAATAAAAGAAATGCTTCTCCTTTTATTGAAGAAAATTTGAGTCTAAAAAAAGTATTAAAAAGATCTTCCAAAAACTGGGATGGTGGNTATGCTATGGCGGGTATCGTTGGNCACGGAGATGCTTTTGTCTTGAGAGATCCTAATGGAATTAGACCTACCTACTTTTATGAAGACGAAGAGGTGGTTGTTGTGGCGTCAGAAAGACCCGTTATTCAAACAGTTTTCAATGTAAAAATTGACACCATAAAAGAATTAGAAAGAGGTCATGCTTTAATTATCAAAAAAAGTGGACAAACATCGATAGAACTCGTCAATGAACCTAAAGAAAAATTATCGTGTTCTTTTGAACGTATTTATTTTTCTAGAGGGAGTGATGCCAGTATCTACGAGGAACGAAAAAATCTCGGAAAACTAGTTTTTCCAAAAGTTTTAAACGCCATCAATAGTGATATTTCAAATACTGTTTTTTCTTTCATCCCAAACACAGCAGAGACTTCTTTTTATGGAATGACCGAAGCTGCTGAAGATATCTTAAACAAACAAAAAACCACCAAAATTTTAACTGGAGGAAAAAATTTATCTGCAGAAAAAGTTACTGAAATTTTATCTGAAAGACCTCGTTTTGAGAAAATTGCAATTAAAGATGCAAAATTAAGAACCTTTATTGCCGATGATAGTAGTAGAGATGATTTGGTGGAACATGTTTATGACGTTACCTATGGNGTTGTAAAACCNACTGANAACCTCGTTATTATTGATGATAGTATTGTTAGAGGAACAACCCTAAAGAAAAGTATTATCAAAATATTAGATAGACTGAGTCCTAAAAAAATAGTGATCGTTTCTTCAGCACCACAAATTCGTTACCCAGATTGTTATGGGATAGACATGGCTAGAATTGATGCTTTCATTGCTTTCAAAGCAGCTTTAGAACTTCTTAAAGACACAAATCAATACCATATTGTTGAGGATGTTTATAAAAAATGTAA